>Ga0265294_10000089_pt1 | contig 98456 bp, 67 predicted proteins | sample MunlanPumphouse3_FD_192504 | JGI IMG/M metagenome (GOLD analysis project Ga0265294, IMG submission 192504) | Groundwater microbial communities from a municipal landfill in Southern Ontario, Canada - Pumphouse #3 | ecosystem: Environmental > Aquatic > Deep subsurface > Groundwater | place... | reverse complement strand
AGGGGGGGTATATCCCAGGAAAAGTTTTAAATTTTGCTTTTGAGGAGAGTTTAGGTGAGGTTATCGTCTACAATAATAGTGACTCTATTCCTCTTGATGAGTTTTGGTTGGAAGAATTAATAAAACCGCTATTAAACCAACAAGCACAAGCCTCATACGCTCGCCAAGTTTCCCGACCTGATGCCTTCCCTTGGGTTAAACTGGACTACTCAAGAGCCTTTCCAGACGCACCTCTTTCCAACACTTTTTTTTCGATGGTCAGCTCTGCAACAACACGAACCACCCTTGAGCAATTCCCCTTTAATCCAAAAATTACCTATTCAGAAGATATCTATTGGGCAAAGACTTTAAGGGATAATGGGCTAAAAATTGCCTATACGCCAAAATCAATCGTCGAACATTCACATAACTATAGCATTGAACAAGTCCAAAAAAGGTTTTATGGCGAGGGTTATGCAGACGGCCAAATTTGGAAAAAGACACAACATTTTTACCCTTTCACAAAAGGGCTCTTAGGAGGAATTTTCAGAGACTTTTTTTGGCTATTGAAAACGAATCAAATCGCCCATCTGGCTCCTTGTCTAAAATATCGTTTCAAACAGAAGTTCTCATATAGAAATGGATTAAAAGATTATTTTAAAAATATTTAAAAATGAGAATCGCAAATATTATAAGGCGCTTATCTTTTTCTGAGTGGGGCGGGACAGAAACTGCCGTCTGGAATTCGTCGAAGAAACTTAAAAATCTTGGAAATGAAATTGAGATTTTATCTACTACGGCTTTATGTAAAACTAAAAAAGAAGTAGTAGAAAATTTAAATATTTATAGATTTAAATATTTTTATCCGCAAATTTTTCTTTCAAAAAACAATTCATTTTTACTGGATAAAAAGGGTGGAAATCCTTTTTCCTTCTCTCTATACGGACACTTAAAAAAAGGAGAATATGATTTGATCCATTCCCATGCCATGGGGCGTATCGCTAAAATTGCACAAAGAGCTGCTCAGAAAAAAAATATTCCATTTGTAATTTCTTTTCATGGAGGAAATTATGATGTTCCCCCTTCAGAGTTGAAAGAGATGCAAAAACCGCTCAAAGGAAGTATAGGTTATGGAAAATTAATTGAACGGATCTTTCGCCTTGATGGAGACATCGTTGCCCAATCTGATGGAATTATATGCGTTGGAAAAAATGAATTTGAACTAGTTCAAGAAAGATTTCCGCGTAAGAAAGTCGCTCATATTGCAAATGGTGTGGATTTCTCCTTGTTTTCTAAAACTATTCAAACCAGTTTCAAGTCCAAGTATAACATCCCAGAAAACAGAAAGTTGCTTCTTTGTGTTTCTCGAGTCGATTATCAGAAAAATCAACGCGCATTGGTTAAATTGCTAAAGGAGCTGATTTCTAAAGGTGAAAATGTACATTGTGCAATAATCGGTTTTATTACTTCACCTTCCTATTTCAATGAACTAAAGGAAGATATTTCTCGGGCTGAGTTAACAGATCGCTTCACTCTGGTAGAGGGTTTGCCTCCACAATCTGAGCTACTTATAGGTGCATATAAAGATGCCAACCTTTTTGTATTACCCAGCATACATGAACCATTCGGGATAGTCGTGCTTGAAGCTTGGAGTGCTAAACTACCAGCAATTGCCTCAGCAGTAGGTGGACTAAAAACACTTATCAAGAATGGAGAAAATGGATTTCTATTTGATCCTTCCAATTTGGCTTCCATGACGAGAGCATATTTTGACGCACTTGATAAAAAAGAACTTCTTGTCAAAAACGCATTCAGAGAAGTTATCGATTATTATTCATGGGAAGCAATAACAAATCAGCAACTTGTTTTTTACAAAGAAGTTATTTATGATTTTAAAAAGAAATAGAGTATTATTTATTTCACAATATGCCGGTTTTATTGGGGGGCTGGAGCGATATATTCACTCGGTAGCTGCGCTACTGAAAGAAAATGGTTTTAAGGTTTATTCCCTCTTCATTGAGGCTGCTCAAGAAAAAGAAAGATTTCTTTCTATTTTTGATGATTACTGGAATATAGAGGATATTAATCAGATTTCTGAAAAAGATTTTGATTTGACTACCGTTCACAAAATATCTCATCCGAAAACATTTGAAAAAATTTTACAGCGCTTCTCCCCTGCTCTTTTTGTTCACGATCATGACTATTACTGTCCTAAGGGCTTTAAATATTATCCTTATAAAAGAATAAATTGTCACCGTCATTACTCGCGCCTATTCTGTGCTGTCTGTTCTTCTCTGGTTCCACCCAGACATATGGTCAAAGGGATAAACACAGCACTAAAAAAGAATTTTATTGAATCAGCGAAATTGTTTAAGCAGGCAATGTCCTGTAAGTTCTTCGTCGTCCTCTCTGATTTCATGAAGTGTAATTTGTTGAAAAATGGTGTAACTGAAGAAAAAATAAAAATCATTCACCCTTTTTTAAGACTACCAGTTCTCCCGAATAAAAAGCGTATTAATAGCGATATTCCACAAATTGTCTTTGCGGGACAACAAGTTGTATCTAAGGGGACCCCTTTATTTTTAGAAGCCATCTCCAAACTGAGAGCGAAAGCTTCCGTACGCATCTTAGGAAGTGGTTCTCGCTTAATGGATTTTAAAAGAATAGCTAAACAAATGGAGCTGAAGAATCATGTTGGTTTTGATGGTTGGGTTCAAAATCCTCTGGAAGTTTTTATAAATTCGGATATCGCCGTATTCCCGTCCCTCTGGCAGGAACCTTTCGGTCTTTCTGGCATTGAGGCCATGAGCTGTGGGATTCCTGTTGTTGGCTTTGATGTCGGAGGCGTTTCAGAGTGGCTAAAAAATGAATATAATGGGATTCTTGTTTCGGAACGAGACACAACCGCTATGGCCGCTGCGATTGACAAGCTACTTGTTGACAACAAACTCCGAAAAACTCTCGGAAACAATGCTCGCCAAGGCGTTGAAAAAGACTATTGTAAACAAAAATTTTTAAATAACTTTATAAATATTATATGAATATTCTGGTTAGTTGCATGGGTTATGATGGTGGCAAGTCCGGTATCTCTACCTACATGAGAAATGTAATTGAGAATTTTAAAGATTCATCTCATTCCATAACACTTATTCTGGAATACGATAGCGTTTATACCTTTAAGGATTATAAGAAAATAGCTATACCAAGAGTCTTTTCAAAATCACTCATGGGAATGCTTTGGCACTTTTTTATTCTACCTTTCTACACCTTTAGAAAAAAATATGACTGCATTTTAATTCTAGCCGCCAGTAGAAGATATCTAGCTTTTAGTAAAATTCCCCAAATCGGTGTAATCCATGATCTGTCAGCTTATCGAATTGACAAAAAATATGATCCGATACGCATGTTTTATCTCAGAAAACTGCAACCCTGGCTCGGCAAAAGGCTAGACGAAATTGTAGCCATCAGCCAATCAACAAAAGATGATATTATTCGATACTGGAGAATTACCCCTGATAAAGTTACACTAAATTATAATGGACTGACAAAACTACAGCAACCAGATGAGCGCATACAGAAGCGGCTTGATCTTAAAAAATACATTCTTTATGTTTCTCGTATCGAACATCCGGGAAAAAATCATTTGGGCCTCATTAAGGCCTATAGGTCACTGCCAACCTCAATCCGAGATGAGTATAAACTTGTCTTCGCAGGTTCTGATTGGAAGGGCGCAAAGACAGTCAGAGACTATGTTAGCCAATCTTCAGATTCTGATAAAATAATCTTTACCGGTTTTGTGTCCAATGCAGAGCTATCCAGCCTTTATAAACAAGCCTCTATATTCGTATTCCCCTCGTTTTCAGAAGGATTTGGCTTGCCGTTACTTGAGGCGATGAGCTCTTCCGTGCCTTGCGCTTGCGCGAATAATACTTCACTAGGGGAAATTGCAGGAGACGCGGCTTTATTATTTGATCCGGAAAATACTGATCAAATCTCTAATTGCATTCTTAGAATTTTATCTGATGAGGAGCTTTCCGCTGATCTTACCCAAAGGGGAATTGCTCGCTCTAAACAGTTCAATTGGAACCATCACTCGCTGAAACTATTATCGATTTGTGAAAATATATATGAAAGGAATTCATATTTAGATGTATTTGGGATAGAATTTTTGAACGGAAGAATGCATGAGGTCATTAGAATTATCGATGAAAATATTTGCAAAAAAAGAAAGAAGAAAATAGCTTTCATTAATACTCATTACCTCAATACAGCCTATGAAGACACAGAGCAAATTGAAAGGCTCAACCGTTTTGATTATGTCCTGCCAGACGGCAGCGGTGTTTCTTTGGCATGCAAATTACTTGGATACCGATATCGAGAAAACCTAAATGGTACTGACTTGCTCCCGTTGCTGTGCAGACTATTTGAGCAACGTGGCTATACTATGTATTTTTTTGGCTCTGCCGAAACTGTTGCTGAACGCGCCGCTCAGAATTTCTTAAAACAATACCCTAAACTTAAGATTATCGGGTTCAGAAGTGGTTATTTCAAAAAACAGGAAGAAGAAGATATTATATTAAAAATTAACCAGCTCTCTCCCGATTTGCTTGTTGTTGGGTTTGGTGTGAAATTGCAGGAAAAATGGGTCGATGAAAACTTCGATAAGCTTAATTGTCGCATTGTAGCGGCCATGGGAGGCATCTTGGATGTGTATTCAGGCGACGCACCAAGAGGCCACCCCTTATTGCGCAAACTAGGGTTGGAGTGGGTTCGACGCTTGTATAACGAACCCAAAAGACTCGCCAAAAGATACCTCTTCGGTAACCCTCTGTTCCTGTACCGCGTTGCGAAATCTCGCTTTCTATTGCGAAAAGTCAAAAATTAAGGTAGTGGAGCATACCCTTTCAATTTTTTTATATCGTCAACAGGTTTACGATTCTTAATATTATCTGAGGGCAGCCAAGGTGAATTCAGTAGCCAACCAGTTGCCGCTAGAGCGGGAGCTATTGTTTCGCTAACAGTGTACTCACTCGCAGCCACACTGTATGACTCCACGTTCGAAAATCGTCTCCAGATGGGCCAAAGCTTACTCAACAAAGATGAAAACTCATCCACAGTTAGATTGGTGGTTCCCAATGTGGACTCTGAAAATAGCATTTTAGGCTCCGGAAAAAATTTTCTATCTGCTCTAGAACCGTAAAATAAAGCGTGGGCAAGTTTTATATCATCACGAGCTATCCCGAATGTGTTCCGATACGGAGTAATCCCCAAAACATACTCAGCAATACCATCTGAATGAGACGGTAAATCCAAGTACTTTACAGGATAACTAACACCGAGACCCGATGTCATAGTTTGTCCAAATGGGTTTGCACCATTATGCCAATCATTACAAAGATATACAGCATCTCGATATGTTTTTTCGCCCGTCAGCTCATACGCCGCAACAAAAAAGGACGCATTCCGCAGCGGGTGAAAATTCCCCCAGGACATATATGAAACATAGCCATGGTCAGACGGATACCAGGGAATTCGATAGGGATAATTTTTTTCCAACCATTCCAGCCTCTCCACTGCCGCTTTTAAAACTCTTTCTCTATAGGTCTGATGCAATTTTTTTAGCCAATCATCTATGGTTGAGCCATACAACAAAAATTCACTATAGAACAGTGCACTATTCCTCCAGGCGACATCCACTATATTTTTATGTATCTCTTTTTCCCTCTTCCTAATGTCCTCCAGATATCCCTGTTCCGAAGTCAGTAAGTAGAGATTAAAGGCTGCTTTAAACAAAAAATCGGACGGAACAACCGAACTTTCTTTATAGTGATAAGGAACTTTTTTAGTTACCTTTTTTCCACCAACCTGCTCTTCTACGGGATACATGTAGTTAGCTTCAAAACGATTTTGAGGGTTAATCCCGTACTCATAAGCTTTAAGAGAAGACTTCAAATACAAATCACTTAGTTGATTCTCGCCAGCTTTTTTTAAAACAAGAGAAAGCATGGATGCGTGCGCGGCATATTGCATCGAACTTTCCATCGTTGCGGCGGACAGATAATACCGCTGCAAATCTGTGCCGGGATTCCAGTTTGCAGGATGACTAGTGGCTTCTATCCAGCCTCCGACTGCGCCTGTCTCAAGCTGGGCCTTTCTCCAAACATCCATGCCCCATATAGCCTCATTGATAATATCCGGAATCCCGTCTCCCGATTCCGGGATATTCAATTGTCCATCAATAAAATTCTCCGGCTTCATCAAGTAAACCGCCAAAAGGGCATTGACTACCTCGTAATGGTAAGGGCGTCGGTCGTAATCTGCCGCGTCATGCCAGCCGCCGCAGACACCTTCAAGCACCTCATCCGTTTGAAGTGTATCAATCAATTTGAAATGAGAAACAGCCACAGAATTCCCCTCTTCATCGAAGAAACCACAGTCTCTTTTGGCATCAGCAGTGTAATGCCTGTTATTCGGGGGAAAATTGGATCTGTATGTGAGCAAGTGACACTTTCCGGAATGCCATTCAGTATAAGGAGGTTCTTTGGCAATACCGCAACGTTTGTGATATAAGCCTTTTGCGTGGATATAAAAAGCTTCACCAATTGCGTCCTCCCCTATGGTAAATGTATGGGATCTGCCAACGGAAGGAATATGAATGTAATATTCCCCCTCCTTATTAAAGTTTGAAAAATTAATCTCATAAACGTCTTCCCCAGTGAACGGCGTTCCAGTCTTATATACCGGGTCATCCATTCTCCGAGAAAGAATTCCTCTACGCACAGTCTTTCCGGTTTCTTTTTCGCAGATGGAAAAAAGTTTTTTATCCAAGTGAGAAAAATCCAAAGCACCTAAGGTGCCAAGCCATGCGCCCAAATAGGCATACTTCCTCCCTGCGTCGGTCGAATACCCCAACTGGTTAACTTTGATTGCTCCACTAATATTTTCATCCTCTTTATACTTAAAATTAATACTCTCTCCCAGAGGATTCACAAGCTGGTATTCAGTTCCGCTTTTAAGAGGAGACTGCAATCTCAAGAAAGCATAATGGGCAACCTGAGCATTTCGAGTCAGCTGCTCTTCTCCCGTTTTAAAATTGGGAACCCCGAATTGCCCTATGGGATTAACCCAGTACCCTGAATTAAATATCTCAGATTCGGGGGAAAGTTTGAAGTCTTCCGAATTATTATATGCAGCGGCAATTACAGGGCGATATTTGAGGATAATCTCTGCTAGCTGAGTATTGTAGAACATGTTGACGGACCATGCAGGAATATTGGCTGTTTGGCTCACTATGCCTTTCATAAAACCGCCACACTCTTCAATAAAACGTTCTGTTAAAAAATCTGTGTAGTCACCAATTAAACAAATAGTTTGATTGTCAATTATTTCAACCTTCAAGAAGCCTCTGATTGGCACCGTAATGTTTGGATCAGGCTTAAAAGAGCCACTTTCATACTTTACAGCCGTAATTGCAGCACTCACAGCATCTCGGACTCCACCACGAGGAGAAATCCCATGTTTTTCGATAAAATTTTTAGCACGAACAACTTTATTCTCCAATCTTGCCACCTGTGGCTCAAAAAAAATCAGGGCTATGGCCAGCAGACCGAGAACTGCCAAAGAGATATTTAATATTGTTTTCTTTTTCACACCACACCCACTACTCTGATCACTCGATTAATTAAGGAGGCTCCCAAAGGACTAATATAGATGAAGGAATTCATGAGTCAACATTTCTCTTGCTACAAATAAGGCTTTATGCTAGTGATCTGGTTGTTTGATTGGGACTCTCTATTTTCTCTAACTGCAATATTTGGAAGTTAAGATTATGCGTTTTTTTCTGGGCGGTGTTCCGTTTGGTTGTGACAATATTGGTGACGAGGCTATACTGGCCGGGGTGGTCCGTATTCTTCGCCGAAATTTTAAGAATACTGAAATCACTGTTAGCACCGGAGAACCTGATAAAACGGCTTCTTTGCTTGGAGTAAAAGGGGTCCCTTTGTATGGATTTAAACCAGAACATCCTTTATCAGACCTTTCAAATTCTTTAAAAAACCACGACACCTTTGTATGGGCCGGAGCTACTGGTTTGTCGGACTATCCTGCACTAGCGACCCAGATACTAAGTATAGCTCAACAACAGGGTCTGAAAACAGTTGTTTGGGGTGTCGGCATGGATTCCGCCTTCAACCCAGCCCTTTTTAAACTTGCAGGCAAAAAACTATTTATCTGCAAATTGCTCAAAAAGGTCTCTGCAAACACCATTGATGCTCCGACTCGAGTGGAGGAGTATTTTATTAGAAACATACAAAAACGAATTGCCAGGGTTTTATCTAAGTGTAATCTGCTTGTGTGTCGAGACCCGGAATCTCGCAAATCGCTGTTGGATTGCTCATCGGCACTTCACGTAACGGTGGGTGCAGATTCAGCTATTATCTTCGACCAGCCTAATCTGGCTTCCATTAGCCACCTTTCCGGAGAGATTTTGAATGCGTTGTCGGGAAGTTATGAAAAAATTGGCGTTTGCATTTCATCCCAGAGAAGTATTCAAAATACAGATTCTTTAGTAGAAGCACTGGATTCAATTGTCTCGTCACCTTCACGACGTATGTTCTTCATCCCGATGAACCCCAAGACAGACTATGAGCTTATGGGTAAACTTCGCGGACAAATGAAAAACCAAAAAAAATGTTTCCTATTAGCTGGATGTGAGGAACCGGAGCAAGTACTGACTCTAGCGTCTCTTTGTTCGGTCGTGATCTCAAGCAGGCTGCACCTTTTAATCCTTTCTGCCAACGTCAAAACCCCAATCATCGGCATTTCAAGAGGCAGCAAAATAGATAATTTCCTAGGACAATTCGGTTTTAAAAGTGCAGGCGATGTATACAACTGCAACTTTAATCACATCCAAACAGAGACGGACCGACTCATTTCCAATCCACTACCCTATCGGGAAAAACGTGATCAGGTTTATCGACACCTGCATGAACGGCTCAGTTTTGCAGAATCACTCCTAGTTAAAAAGCTCACTCTTTCTTAACACTAAGTCAAGCATCAGGCCAAAGTCTCCCCGCTTCTTCTCGAAGTTTGTACTTCATGACCTTACCACTGGCGGTTAACGGGTATTCGTTCACAAATGCAATGTATTTTGGAATTTTGCACCAGGCGATTTTCCCGCGACAATAATCAACAACGTCCTCTTCCCTTAGATTAACTCCGGGCTTTAATATAATGAAAGCCCCAGGCTGCTCACCGTATTTTCTGCTGGGGACTCCTACGACTTGAACATCCTGTATTCCCTCAATGTGATGAATAAAGTCCTCCAACTCCTTAGGGTAGATATTCTCCCCGCCGCGGATAATCATATCTTTAAGGCGCCCTGTAATGGAAAAGTATCCGACATCATCCACAATTCCGATATCCCCAGAGTGCAGCCAACCCTCAGGATCAATTACTTTAGCTGTCTCTTCAGGCATTTTGTAATAACCCTTCATCGTATTATACCCGCGGGAACATATTTCTCCTGGTTGATTGGGTGGACAAATTTTTCCTGTTTCAGGATCAATAACAACAACATCCATTCCCGGCATACCCTTACCTACTGTTGAGCATTTCCTCTTTAAGTCCGGCTCATCATAACGAGTTTGGATTGTTACAGGCGAAGCCTCCGTCAAACCATAGCAAATAGTCACTTCACGCATATTCATCCTTTCCACAACTTCATGCATGGTTTTTATCGGGCACGGAGAGCCCGCCATGATTCCAGTGCGAAGACTTGAAAAATCAAATTTGTGAAAAAGTGGATGATCCAGCATGGCTATAAACATCGTAGGAACGCCATACACAGCAGTGCACTTTGCCATCTCAATGGACATCATGACCGTAACCGGGTCGAACTTTTCAACGAATACCATTGTCGCACCATGGTTCACACATGCCATCACCCCCAAAACACACCCAAAACAATGGAAAAGAGGCACAGGGAGACAAACTCGGTCAGCCGGGCCCAGGTTTTGATTACGGCCAATCCAAAAGCCATTGTTAGCAATATTAAAATGTGTCAGTTGTACTCCTTTAGGGAAACCGGTAGTCCCAGAGGTGTATTGCATATTGACAACATCATGGCATGAAACCTGATTTTCCCTCTCTTGATATTCTTCATCAGAAACCAGCACCCCGATAGACTGCAGTTCATTGATAGAATACATGCCGCGATGCTTCTCGGCGCCCAGGAAGAAAACTCGTTTAAGGAAGGGATATCTGGAAGATTTTAGACTTCCACGAGGGCATTCTTTGAGCTCCGGAACTAATCTGTAAACCATCTCCACATAATCCACATCCCGAAAACCATTGATCAGAAAAAGATTTTCGCAATCAGACTGCTTCAGTAAATAGTCCAACTCACTGTCCCTATAGTTCGTATTGACTGTGAGCAAAATCGCCCCTATTCTGGACGTCGCAAACATCAAGGAAACCCAGTCCGGCACGTTTGTTGCCCAGACAGCTACCTTCTCATTCTTTTTAACACCAAGTGCCAGCAACCCTTTAGCCAAACGATCAACACGCTCTGAAAATTCAACCCAGGTCCAGCTCATTTGCCGGTCAGGATACATCACTGCTGGATTATTGGGGCAGCGCTCTAAATTGTTACGTAAAATCCTCCCTAGCGTCCAAGGGCGCGTTATCGGAACGCCATCATACATTTCATTCTCTTTTAATGACATCTTGCTGATTTCTAAAATGGAGTAAAAACGGTAGCTACGATCTCCGCTGAATCAGGGCCAATTGACTTTAGTACGTGTGGCAAAAGAGAATTATAATAAACTGAGTCTCCTTCCTCCAGCACCTGAACCTTATTGCCACAACGTAATTCAAGCCTGCCCTTAATCACATAAATAAACTCTTCACCCTCATGGGAAGAAAGCGGCATCTCATTGGGCCCGATAATTACATAAAAGGGCTCCATATGGCGATCTGGTTTTCCTTGTCCCAAAGAGTAATAATCATAGGGATTAGCATTAGAGCCAATACTCTGACGCCTACGGTCCCTCTCTGCTTTCAGGACAACCAAGGGATCTTCTTTAAACTGATCATCCATGAAAGACCCCAACCTTTGGCCTAAAGCCCTGGCTAATTTGATTAACACCCCAATAGCTGGAAATACATCCTCCCGCTCAATAGCTTCGAGAACCTGAGTTTTGACTCCGGCAACCTTGGCCAATTCATCAACAGACATTTCTTTTCTTTGCCGAAAAGATTCTATGCGTTTTCCTACACTCATACGCGCTTGACCTAGGATAATTGTATTTTCATGGGCCGCAACCTCTTTTTTGTTTTTTCACAAAATGAAGAGTAACCAGCCCCAGGTTTTGTAGAAAGGATGGATGGATATAACTTGGCTTACTTAAGCCGGAAAAGCATCTCTCCAGCACGGGGAACAAATAGCACTCCTTCAGACTCCCGGTTCGCATATTCTTTTAAACAAAGAGAGGCTGGATTTCTACAACCTAAATTCAACTCTTTACAGACCGATTCAGGTAGTTGCGTCGCAAGGGTAACATGCGCCCTGGGTGTCTCTAGACCAGTTTCCTGATCGTACGTTCCACCTCCAAAAACGTGTGTGCAATGCGCCAGAACCCCCCACGGGATATTTTTATAGCTTTCCCATTGTTTCAGAAAAAAGTCACGGCAGTGGTAGCCTATTTTGCGTATTTTCTCTCCATGGACATCGGAAATTTTGGATAAATGCGGAGCGTAAATAATGAGCTCTCCTCCGTCGGCCAAAACCGGTTCCAACTTGTACATGCACTTACCAGCAACCCAAAGATCATCATACATCTCAGGAGCACACGAAAGAATCGTATGGAAAGGTTTTGGCTTAAAACAAACATGCAAACTTTCAACAATAGGCCAAGCCGCTTCCCATGCTTCTTCAGGCGTCCCCGCCGATAATGCAGCCAATCCCCCTTCATGATCGGTCACCATACACAGACACCGTTTTTGCATCTGGACAAAACGTGCAGCACGATCCACAACCGCCCGAACCGGAGTATACGCTTTTCCGATAATAGCCGGACTGGTAACAATGGCACCCAACCAATGAAAAAAATTGATGATTTCCGGACCAGATATTCCGGGAAATAAATACTTATTACCTCCGGAAAATCCGACTACTTCATGTGGATAAACCGGCCCCATAATGACCACCTGATCGTAATCAAAAATTTTGCGATTGATAGTAACCTCAACGTCCAAGGAAAAAAGCCCGTCAGTCATCGCCGAAACCATGTCGCGGGTCAGGAGCCCTATTGTCTTTAAATCTGCTGGATTATCCCAAACATGGTTAAGAAAAGAAACCTTCCCGTAGGTCGTGATGCGCTTTTGCCTGCTTATTTCCAGCCTTTGAAGAATAGCTTTTTCTGACATGGCCGGATGGGTACCCAGTGCTATCATTACATCAAGCTGAGCTGCTGAATTCAGCCATAGTTCACAAAACGCCTTAAAAATTAAACCCAAAGGAGCTGTTCGCGTCTGATCTGGAACAATTAACAAAATTTTTCGGTTAGCTATGTCCCAGCCTTTTGTTTGCTCTGATAACCAATTAAGTATTTGAGGATGGGTTAAAGCTCCTGCTTTCGCTCTTAATACATTCGTTTTCATTTAGGAATCTTGGCTCCTTCTATAAACAATAGAGGCTATTTTGCACCAGTTTATTCTTTCGAAAAACGAATCGGTTCTGTTCAAGAGCGCTCATCAAATGGGTAGCCGGAATCAACCTTAAATCATAGAGAGATATCTGCAACCAATCTTTAGAGCAAACAGCCAAGTTGATACGAAAAATAATTTCTGCCAGGTCTCGTGGAGTAACAGCCTCCTTGAGCACCTGCTGAATATCTAAAACAAACCGGACAGCCCTGGGCGTGTCGATTTGGCTCTCGTAGTACAGGGAGTCAATGAGGTCGCTCATAGCTAATAGATCGTTAGATTTAAAGAAAGAAGAGGTATGCTCGTCTTGAGAAAGCTGGAAGAAATCGGGCTCTTTCAAAAAAGCCAACTCATCCGGATACTTTTCTGCGTAAGCATCCAGAAACGGCTGTTCAATAGATGCAGGGAGCAAGCAGCAAATACGATCTTTTGTAATTACTCCCGCATGTAATACCCCCAACAAAAAATCAAGGAGGTCGCTATCTTGATCGTAGAGCAGTGCAATATGGGTACCCCAGTTACAAGAGTAATTGAGATACCCCAAATCGAGAATACCTCGATCAGAAGTCCAAATATGAAGGCGAGACATTGGTAATTAAAAACAGGATGTTGTGAGTAATTAAGAATTGGGTTTAAGCTCCTGGAGCTCTGTTTCCATCAACTCTATCAGACCCTGAATAGAGTCTCTTTTTCCGGGATTGGTAATCAATTTCAGTAAAGTCTGATGGGCCAAAATAGAGTTTTGCAAAAGAGTGCGTTTATCAGCAACAGACTCTGTCGGAATATCGGAAAACTTGAGATTGGATTTGTCGTGTGCGTCCAGAACATTGAACAGCGATGAAGCGCCTAAATCTTCGATCAAATCTAAAATACACGGTATGGGCTCAAACAAAGCAACAGAAACACTTTCCGTCTTCGATGCACTCTGAGCAGATTCGACGAAATGCACCATTATCCCGAGGAAAGTGCTATCCATAATGGTACATTCGGACAGATCGAGAATAAACTGTCTCACACCTTTTTTCCATTCGTCTGTCAACAAACGCTTGAAATTCTGAGAAGAATTAGAATTGGCTCTTCCAGAAATTTTGATTACAACACAGGACTCCGAGCGCGCGACACTAAAAGAAGCTTGTATGATGATTGCCATAAGCCAAAAAATACCAACGGCATCCACTTTAATTGCTGATGCACTATAGGTCAAGGTTTCAATTAGGGAGTACGTTGTGATAAAATTGAGTCGTTATCAAATTCCCCAAAACGCATTAAGCATCCTTGAAATATAATAAAATGATATTTACTCCAAGGAGACTATGTTTTTTCTTTTCAAAGCCGGAACAAATCCTTAAGATACAGGCCAATGAGAAAAGAGTCTCTGAAGTTTTTAGAAACACTGGTTAACACTCCCACCCCCGCCGGCTTTGAGGCTAAGGGACAGCGGCTTTGGTTGGATTATGTAAAGCAATTCGCAGACATAGTTGAAACGGATGCTTATGGTAATGCAACAGCTACTTTCAACAAAGGTGGAAGCCCTCGGCTTATGATTGCCGGGCATGGTGACGAGATTGGCCTGATCGTCAATTACATTTCAGCTGAGGGGTACTTGTACTTCCGTAGTATTGGCGGAGTATCTCCCGGAATTCTGAAGGCGCAGCGAGTTAACATTCATACTGCTAAAGGCCCCATCACAGGCGTAATTGGTTCTCTTCCTCCTCATCTGGCAGATAAAAGCGCTGAAGCAAAACCGCCAAAACTTCAGGATATCTTTATCGATATCGGAGCTTCCAGCAAAAAGGAGGCCCAAAGTCGAGTCCGCATTGGGGACCCAATTACCCTGGAAGGCTCTTTCGCACAACTGACAGACGAAATAATGATCGCAAGAGCATTTGATAACCGCGCAGGTTCCTGGATTGCCGCAGAAACTTTACGTCTGCTGAGTAAATCCGAAAAGAAGTGTAATCCTGAGGTAATTGCCACTTCGACTGTGATGGAGGAGATTGGTAGCAGAGGAGCAATGCAGATCGCTTACTCTGTAAAACCTGATATTGCCCTGGTCGTGGATGTGACTCATGCAACTGACTATCCTGAAGTAAAACAAACAACCCATGGTGAAATCAGGCTGGGTAAAGGCCCAACTCTGACTCGCGGCACATGTAATCATCCTTTAATTTTTGAGCGGCTGGATCAAGTTGCCAAAGACGAAAAAATACCGGTCCAGTATGAAGCCTCTTCGCGAAGCACCGGAACAGATACTGACGCCATTTTTACAGCTCGAGGAGGAATCCCCAGTGCCTTAGTGAGCATTCCCAATCGCTACATGCACTCACCGGTGGAAATGGTTCATATGGCAGATTTGGAAGCCATTCCAAGGCTTTTTGCTGCTTTCGCTTGCAGTCTTAAAAAAGGAGAATACTTCAAGGTTATCCCTTAATATCGAACTTGAACTCAGCTAACCCATAGTGAAGAAGAAGGATACTCATTTAAACCCATTGGAATTTGTATGGCAAGTGCAGTGAAAGATTCTTTTTTTGAAACCGTGCTTGCCAGAAAATTCTCGGACCTTTAGAATACTGGTTCTGGAAGCGGAAGGAGCAATGAACGTTACAAAGTTTTTAGGATACGATGGCAAAACTGAAGGCAACGTGGTGATCACCACGCTGGAAGCCTTAATTAACTGGTTTAGGAAGTATTCGATATGGCCTATGCCCATGGGTTTAGCCTGTTGCGCTATTGAGCTGATGGGTACGGGGGCAAGCCGGTATGATATAGCGCGCTTTGGAGCCGAGGTGATGCGTTTTTCCCCCAGGCAATCAGACGTGATGATTGTCGCCGGGACTGTAACATACAAGCAGGCGCAAGTCGTCAAGCGGATTTATGATCAAATGGCAGAACCAAAGTGGGTTATCGCCATGGGGGCCTGTGCTTCGTCCGGTGGCATGTTTCGCAGCTATTCTGTCCTTCAGGGCGTAGATCATATTATTCCTGTAAATCTTTATTTAGCCGGTTGCCCACCTCGGCCCGAAGCGTTGTTGGATGCACTCATGAAACTGCAGCACGACGTGATGCAAGAACCTGTATTGAGGAAACAGTTCAAAGCCTAATAATCTAAAAAACGAGAAGTTGTGAAAAAAACCGTTAAAGATTTGGCCCTGCGCCTGAAAGCACATTTTCCGGATATCATTGCGGAACCTGTGGAATTCCGTGGTGAATGTACGTGTACCCTCTTAGATTCTAATCGTCTTCATGAGGTGGCTGAGTATTTGAAAGATCAGCTTGATTTTGATTTCCTCAAAGAGGCAACCAGTATTGATGAGCCTGATAAGCCGTTACGCTTTACACTGGTTTATGAGCTTTACAGCTATTACCACCGCGTTCAGTTACGACTCAAAACTTCTATAGCAGAGGGAAACGGCAAGATATCTTCACTGAGTGATCTTTGGGCTTCCGCCAACTGGCAAGAGAGGGAAATCTATGACCTCATGGGAATTCAGTTTGAGAATCATCCAGACCTTCGCAGAATTCTGATGTGGGATGGATATCCCTTTCACCCCCTTCGAAAGGATTTTCCGCTGGAAGGAAAGGCATCTGAATGCGGAGTTCTTTTTACTCGACCGGCCCCAATGGAGGGTGGTCCTTTTGTAACCCAGCCAGGTCTACTGGATGATGAAGATAGAGAGCCCAGGTCTAGAACACCCGAAAACAAATTTTAATTCTTACAGAGAGAAAACTAACGTTATGGCAGAGATCAAAGATTTTGAATTTGAGGAGATGGGATCCAAAAGCGTACAGCCCTCCAATGCGATCAATGAGAGCCTCGGGGATGTTATGACGCTCAGCATGGGGCCTTCACACCCCTCCATGCATGGGGTACTGAGATTCAAGGCTGAGGTGGACGGCGAAATCTTCCACCGCATTACGCCTGATATTGGCTATTTGCACAGGGGTGATGAAAAAATTGCTGAAAACAAAACCTGGCATCAATTTATTCCCTATACGGACCGATTAGATTACCTGGCGCCCTTATGCAATAACGTAGCCTACGTGATGGCCGTAGAAAAACTCTTGGGAATTGCGGACCAGATTCCCGAACGCTGTCAATTTATCCGCGTGATATGCTGCGAATTAGCTCGTATCTCTTCACATTTGGTCGGAATCGGATGTTTTGGAATGGATTTGGGGGCATTGACGGTTTTTCTGCTTGCCTACAATGAAAGGGAAAAGGTATTCAATCTTTGTGAATCACTTTCAGGTGCCAGGTTTACCACATCTTATACACGCATTGGAGGTCTGAGCCGGGATTTGCCGGATGGTTGGCTAGGAGAAGTAAACAAATTCTGTGATGAGGTACTGAAGGCTATTGATGATTTGGAATCCTTCTTAACCCGTAACCGTATTTTCCTGGATAGAACAGAAGGAATTGGAGTCATAACAAAAAATCAGGCTATTTCCTGGGGGCTGACCGGAGTGAATCTGCGCGGCAGCGGCATGGATTTTGATTTGCGTCGGGATCATCCCTATTTAGTTTATGATCGGCTGAACTTTGACGTTCCCGTGGGCGTCAAAGGAGACTGCTACGATCGCTATATACTGAGAATTCTGGAAATGCGCGAAAGCGTAAATATCTTACGCCAGTGTGTAAAAATGATTCCTTCGGGGCCCATCAATATTGATGACCCAAAGATCATGCTTCCGACTAAAAAACGCGTTTTAACACAGATGGAAGACCTGATCCATCATTTCATGCTCGCTACCGAAGGTATTAACGCTCCGGCAGGGGAAGTTTATTTCGGCGCTGAAAATCCCAAGGGTGAACTCGGATTCTATATCTACAGCAAAGGTGGAGGCTCGCCCTACCGTCTTAAGATCCGCCCTCCTTCCTTTGTCAGTATCAGCGTTATGCCTCTCATGCTCAAAGGTGCGATGCTAGCTGATGTTCCGGCCGTGATCGGTTCGTTGGATATAGTTATGGGCGAGTGCGACCGGTAATATTTGGGATTTTTTATTTTCTTTTTTGCCCTCTGGCTAATCTTGCGTTTTGGTATGCAAAGTGCTACAATTCTTTGCGATGCGTATTTTTCTCTATAAAAAGTGCACGTTCCTTGTAGCAACTTTATTTGTGTTGGGGTGCTTGGGAAGCTTTGATGCCCACGGGGAGGTTTATATCTCTGAGTTTATGGCTTCCAACTCGCGTACTCTGATTGACGAAGACAGAGAATACAGTGACTGGATCGAGATTTATAACAGCGGCCAGGAAAGTGTCCCTCTCAAAGGATGGGGACTTTCGGATTCAGAAAACAATCTTTTCGAATGGACTTTCCCGGACATCCAGATAAGCGCAGGAGCCCGCATCATTGTCTTTGCCTCAGGGAAAAATCGAAGTAATCCCGCTACGGAGCTTCATACCAATTTCAAGCTCGCAGCCGAAGGCGAATATCTGGCTCTTACGGGCGTTGATGGAATAAAACGAAGCGAATTCTATCCAAGTTATCCCCCACAGTATTCTGACGTTTCCTACGGTGAATCCTCTGTAACGTCTGGCGATACTCCAATTAAAAGCAAATCACCACTTCAATATTATGTTCCCATCCAGCCCGAAGAAGAAATGGACAGCCATTGGACTTCTTCGGAATTTGCAGAACGTTTTCCGGAACAGTCTTCAAAATTTAAAGACGGATTAAATGGAATCGGCTATGAAACAGGCACAGTACAATCCAGCTCGCCTGCTGTGGAAGCAGCCTTACTCACAAGCCCAGAGGGATACTGGCGTTTTAACGAAACAGAAGGTTATCACTTCACCAACAGCGGAACAGCCGGCTCCAGTTTTAACCTTACCGTTGAAGGGGAAGTATCGCTTGGTAGCGAAGGAGTCCGAGGCGAAATATTCCCGGGATTTGAAGAAGATAATCTAGCCGCACAATTTGGTTCCTTGGAGGCTCACGCATCTAGCGTGGGGCCTCTCCTCAATGATTTAAGCGCTTTCACGTTGGCAGGATGGATACGGCCTCATTCCACTTGGGCTAACAGAGCTGGACTTTTTGGACAAAATGACGCCATTGAATTTGGGATTGTAAGCTGGGGCACTCTACATTTTTGGTCCTCCGGCGGTGTTAGCATCAATGCAGAAGTAAACTTCGAGGTTGGGGAGTGGTGCCATATTGCAGTCACGGGAGATAGTGAATTCGCCTGCATATACGTTAATGGAGAACCAGTTAATTTTTCCTGGACCGGAGTATCCAATTATGGATATTCAGACTATCCCTTCACCATCGGAGCCCGGACATTTGATCCCAGCGGTGGGGAATTTGATGGAGATATCGATGAAGTGCTATTCTATACCAAAGCGCTAAGCTCTTCGGATGTCCAAAGTCTATACAACGCTGCGGTAAATGAACGAGATGTTAATAGTTACGTATCCTCACTTAATCCACTTATTTGGTGGAAAATGGATTCACTTTCGGAGAATTCAGGCAGCCTTGGAAACGCCTTGTCCGTTGAGCTGAACGGAGTAACCCAAGTTGAAGGGCCCAGGCCTTCAGATTCTTTTCCCGGCTTTTCATCAGATAATCAGGCTGCCTCTTTCAATGGATTCAACAACCGTATACAATTATCCCATAATCCCGCTATTAATGGGAACGAATTCACTATTTGCGCCTGGGTTAATCCCACTGCGAAAAACGGATGTTCTCCTATATTTTCAAGCCGCAATTATAGCCCGTATAATGGCTACATCTTAATGATAGATGAAGAGGGACGCTGGTGCTTTGTTTTGACTGAAACAGCATCTTCACAAGTATACGTCACCGGCAGCTTGGTTGAATATGACAAATGGTCCCTGATAATGGGCACTTTTGATGGTACCACCGCGCGGCTTTACGTCAATGGAGTTGAAATTGCCTCACGAACCATGAGTAGTTTTGTTCCTAATCCGGGACAAAGGCAACGAATTGGGTATGGGGCTCCAAACGGTGGTGATTATTTTAGCGGCAAAATTGACGAAGTTTTTTATTTGGATCGTGCCATGACGGAAAATGAATCCAGAGAGCTCTATCAATTAGCTCTGGGGCAGCCAGAAACCGGAGATACAACATATTATTTTGATAATTCCATTGCTACCGATGTTCGTGAAGAAGTACGTAACGTAAATCCCACTGTTTACATCCGGTACCCTTTCCAGTCTCCCAACGGGAATGATATGGAAAGAATCACCCTCAAAATAAAATATGTGGATGGATTTGCCGCTTGGCTGAACGGCTATGAAATCTTGCGGGAAAATGCGTCCGATTCACTTGCGTGGAATTCTCAAGCACTCTCTGAACGGCCTTCTAAACTGGGTGCTACAGCCATTGAGTACGACTTAACCCCTTATAAGGATTTTCTTTATGCCCAGACTACAAACATACTGGCAATTCAAGCTCTTAACTCTGAAGTCGACGCTCCTGATTTTCTCTGTTACGTCGAGATGGAAACTTTACATATAGGAGAATCCACCAGTGAGTGGCGCTATTTTCTAACTCCTACACCTGGAAAACCCAATGGTCAAGGGGCGAAAGATATGGGCCCGATTATCAGCAATCTCATCAGCGCTCCGGCTCTTCCAACCCAGCCGGAGGCAGGAGATCCTATTGTAATCAGAGCTAACATCCTGAAAACTCAAACAGATATCAATTCTGTCAAACTCACATGGAGAACCATGTTTGGCTCTGCGAAAACCGTAGATATGTTTGATGATGGAGAGCATGAAGATGGTGCTATTAATGATGGGGTCTACGGGGCAACAATTCCACCCTTCTCAGCACAGCCGGGGCAAATGATACGTTGGTACGTTACGGCAACCGATAGCCAGGAACGGGAGTCCCGTTGGCCTCTTTACAACAACGCTTTTGATTCTGAAGAATATTTTGGGACAATGGTACGTGATACATCCGTTGACTCCAGTCTACTGCCGGTGCTGCACCTCTTTGTGCAAAACACTTCAGCCATGAACAGTGGCTCTAACACTCGAATCTCTGCTTTTTACAATGGAGAATTTTACGACAATATCTTGATCAGGCGGCGCGGCCAAACCACATCGGGCTTCCCTAAAAAACCTTATAAGTTGGAATTTAACAACGACCACCGATTCATGTACGGAACAAATACGGCTCGAGTGGGAAAAGTCAACCTGATGTCCAACTACGCTGATAAAACCAAAATTCACAATTCTCTGGCGTATGAATATATTGCCAAAGGAGGTTCTCTGGGACACTGGTGTTTCCCCATCAGGATTCAAAGAAATGGGGCCTTTTTTTCCGTGGCCGAAATGCTGGAAAATGGAAATGAAGGTTGGCTCGAACGAGTAGGCTGGGATCCGGAAGGCCTCTTGCTTAAAGTTTACGACAACATATCATCGGCCTACTCTGCTGAGAAAAAGACACGTTCAAGCACAACTGAATCGCTAGACCGCCAAGCCTATCAAAACTTTATCGACGCACTGAATGAATCCAACACGCTTGCCAACCGGGTCACCTATGCCTATGACAATATAAATATACCACAAACGGTCAGCTACTTTGCAACACTGGCCCTGATCAGCAGTCAAGATCACGGGCACAAAAACTTTTATCTCTACCAGGACTGCAACGACACGGGCGAATGGTCTATCTTACCTTGGGATATCGATCTAAGTTGGGGGCGTAATTGGATAGACAATGGCGGCTATTTTGTAGACACTCTTTTTACCAACAACGTTCTCAATTTTTATAACTCTTCACAACAATCGAAAAGTGCTAATCGACTCTATAATCTCTTTTTCAACCATCCGGATTTTCGCATTATGTATCTCGCTCGTCTAAGGACCCTGGTGGATACTTACCTGCAGAATGATCAAATGTCGGCGGAACAAAGTCCCGTGGCAGATTCAATCAACAGGTACCTTGAAATCATGGATCCCGGGGCGGGTCAATACACCGATGCTGCTCTGGATAACTCTGCATGGTCTTCATGGGGGCCTTATCGCACAATGCGCCAAGAATGCCAAAGAACCATTGATACTTATATCAGCGGACGAGCCAACTGGATGACCTCAATTGCAGCTCAGCTTAATGGGACAAAAGTCCCCGAAGCGACACCGTCAAACGCCGGAGTTAAGCTCCACAGCTTGGATTTTATGGCGTATTCGAAAAATCCGGCTCATAAATACATCTGTATTACCAATGAAAATCCTTATGCCTTGGATATTTCCGGCTGGGAAATAAAAAGCCCGGTTACCTTTACTTTCCAAGGGGGGACTGTTATTCCGTCAGGGAAAAGCATCTATGTGACAGCCTCTCAATCAGGTTTTCGTTCTCGCACTCAGGCCCCCACATCTGGATCAAATCTTTTCATTACCGGCCCCTGGAAGGGAGAACTGACAGCGCGAGGCGGAACTGTTTTACTCCAGGACTCTGCTGAAAATATTGTCTTCAGCGAAGAATACCAAGGGAATCCCTCTCCGATGCTAAACCACCTTCGCGTTACGGAAATAATGTACAACCCGCTTCCCCTGTTGCCTGATTACCCTCTTGCCGAAGACTTGGAATATTTAGAGCTCAAAAATGTCAGTCAAAACTCTATCTTTAATATCAAGGGTGCGACTTTTACGGATGGAATCTATTACACGGTCACTGAAGATCTAAGGCTAATGCCTCAGAGTCGAGTCATTGTGGCTAAGAACCCAGTTGCATTCAAAGCCAGATATGGCGATATCCCCAATGTGCTAGGGCCCTATGAAGGCTCTCTAAGTAATTCTGGAGAAATAATTCGCCTGGTCGATACTAACAACGAAGTCATTCTTGAGTTTGAATACAAAGATTCCTGGCAGCCGGCAACCGATGGAGAAGGCTATTCTCTCATTTGCGTGAATGATCAGGCCGACTGGACCACTTGGAACAGCCCCTCACAATGGCGCTGTTCTTATGCAATTTATGGAGCTCCGGGGCGTGAGGATACCCAGCCTGCTAATTCTCCTCGGGTAAAGGTAAACGAAGTATTTCCCCGCTGGGATAGCGAGGATGGCGGTGTCATTGAACTTTTTAACTCAGAGGAATCTCCTTCTGATATTTCCGGATGGTATCTCACTAACGAATATGGGAATCCTAAAAAACACCAACTTCCTCCTAATACAATCATTGACCCTCAGGGATATTTCCTCGTTGATGGTATTAGTGGATTTGATTCGAAGGGAGGAGAAGTCTGGCTCTTTAGTGCAGATAATAAAGGAGACCTCACAGGCTACATCCACGGATTTCTTTTTGGAGCACAGGAACCAAACATCACTTTTGGGAGGTTGACGACGTCCACTGGTGAAGAACACTTTGTCGCACAAAGTCAAAATACCTTAGGATATCTTAATTCCGGACCTCTTATTCATTCGGTGGTATTTGAGGAAATTATGTACCATCCGCCTACGGAGACAGATACCGACACACGTGATGAATATGTGAAGTTGGTAAATATAAGCCCCAAGGCAATGCCTTTGTTTAACACGGAAACAGGTACAGGCTGGTATTTCTCTGAGGGCATTACTTTCCAATTTCAAGAGGACCACATCATTCCACCGCGCGGCGCAATTCTGGTCGTCAGCTTTAATCCCAAAACTGATCTGAATGCATTAACAGGTTTCATGACTTATTACGGCATCAACCAATGGGATGAGCGTGTTTCAATTGTCGGACCCTATACTGGAAAACTCAGCAACTCCGGTGAAACACTCCGCCTCGTTCGTCCTGCTCTTTTAGCCGGTCAGGCGGAACCCGTGGGAATAACTGTGGACACCATAACTTATTTGGACTCATCTCCATGGCCAGGAAAAGCAGATGGAAAGGGGGAAGCCCTTCGCAGAAGAGATATTCACGGCTATGCTGATGACCCCGCAAACTGGAGCAGTAAAGCCCCCTCGCCTAATCAGCCGTTAGCCAATGTATTACCTGAAATATCCTGGGCTCATGAGGGAAATGTGTTAGTCCTGACTTTTTCCGGAAAGCTTTACGTGAGCTCGGACATGGAGAATTGGACTCCTGTAGAAAATACAGCAGACGGTACTTATACAGTAGAAGTGACGAGCTCTAGAAGCCAGTATTATTGCGTGATGCCGGAAGGCCTATAGAATACAGGAAAACAGAAGATCCAAAGTCACGTACCAGACATCAATTTCCAACTGGCGGATCGTTGTTTTCTTCGGTCTTTGGAGTGTCGGCTTCTGAGCGTGCTTTCAGAAAATCGACCAGCTTAATTGCCAACTGAGTGCCAAAGCGAGGAACTTCAGCAATTTCCCCCACAGTAGCTCTTCTCAGACGATGGACAGAACCGAACCGCTTCAGAAGGTCAGCCTTTCGGTGTTCACCAATGCCCGGAAATTCATCCAAAATGCTCTCCTGAATTTTACGCAGGCGAAGCTGGGCATTGTAATTGTTGGCAAATCGATGCGACTCATCCCGGATGCGCTGTAAAAGCTTCAGCGCCCCCAGGGAATGGTCTAAAACTAAAGGAGAGGATTCTCCCGGGCGATATATCTCCTCCAGTTTCTTGGCCAAGCCTATAATGGGAATCTCCCCCAAGCCTAATTGTTTAAGCACACCGTATGCTGCATTCACCTGCCCCAGCCCCCCGTCGATCACAATGAGTTGAGGAAAAGAAGATTCTTGTTTTTCAGAACTTGATTCCCTCTTTAACCTTGTGTATCTGCGTTCTATGACTTCGGCCATACAAGCGAAATCGTCTTGCTGTGTTACCCCCTTAATTCGAAACCTTCTATAACCGGATGGATCAGGTTTACCCCTGTAAAAACTTACCAAGCTGCCCACGGAAAAAGAACCGCTGATATTAGATATATCATACCCTTCAATCCGAAGTGGAGGGGCCGGAAGCCCCAATATCCTGCCCAATTGCTCCATATCTTCCTCCGGATGGATCGCCAAAGGTAAACTATAGGGAACTCGATCAAAATTACGTTGTTTTTGTGTACTGACTTCCAAGCTTGCTATGGCGTCACGAAGCTGGGCAGCCTTTTCAAAATTCAGCCCATTGGAAGCCAACTCCATTTCATGTTTGAGCTGCTCCCGAATGCTTTCAATTTGCCCATCCATGAACTCACAGGCTGCCTTCACCTGGAGTTTATACTCTTCCGTTGTCACATTGCCTATACAGGGTGCTGTACAAAATTTCAAATGCCTGTACATGCAGTGCTTATAATCATTTTTGTTGGGAGTAAAAGCCCTACAACTTCTGAGGGAAAACTGCTTTTTTGCAATATCTAATGTCCTTCGTGCAGCAACAGAATCCACGAAAGGACCAAAATACCTTGCTTGATCCTCCTTTTTAAGGCGAGTGATGACGAAATTGGGAATAGGATCGTTCAGATTGACTTTTATCAGCAAAAATCGCTTATCATCCTTAAAGCTGACGTTATACCTGGGTTTGAACTCTTTGATAAGTTTTCCCTCCAGTAGTAAAGCTTCCGGTTCGCTATTTACCTGATGAATATCGAAGTCGCTAATGGCTTCCACTAAGGCCTGCAGCTTCAAATCCCAGGCATGTCGACGTGAGGGATGAAAATACTGGCTGACACGACGACGCAAATCCCGGGCTTTCCCGACATAAATCACTGTTCCAAAGCGATCTTTCATCAGATAAATTCCCGGTTTGTGGGGCAGCTTCCCCAATTTAGTTCGTATGAGCTCACTCGTAGACATCGCCTGTCTCCCAAGTGAATTATAGGGAAAATACTTGAGAGAAGAGAAGTTAGAAATTTCAATTGCATTGAGCAATATAATTGTGTTGAATTCCCTGGAGGGGATTGGAGAAGCTGCTCCAATTTTTTCTTTTATAAAATCAACATGATAGAGATAGCCTTAACATTAGAGGAACTAGTTCAGAAAACAAAAATAAAGTTCGAGGAACATTATGGACGCCCAGCACGCTGGATTGTTGTTGCGCCCGGAAGAGTCAATATCATTGGAGAACACACTGACTACAACGGGGGCTTTGTCTTCCCTATGGGGATAGAAAGATATACCGTTTTAGCAGCAGATTTACCGAAAAAAACTGTTCATGACACCGTTGTGGTGAAGTGTTTGAGATTTAACGAAACCGCTCACATTAAACTCTCCCAGATTACACGGGCTGAGCCACGTTGGGCTAACTATATACGAGGTGTTATTCGAGGCTTTCAGGAGAAGAACATACAGACTCCAGCTTTGGATGTTGTCATGGACTCCACAGTCCCCTTAGGCGGTGGGCTCTCCAGCAGCGCTGCATTGGAGATTGCAACGGGGACACTCATTGAAGCTGTCACTGGAAAGAATGTTACCCAAGAAGAAAAAGCTCTCATCGGCCAAAAAGCAGAACACGAGTTTGCGGGAGTCCCCTGCGGCATAATGGATCAATTCATTTCCGTCATGGCTCGTAAAAACCACATTATGCTTCTGGATTGCAGCAACCATGAAACCCAATGGACAGAGATAAAGAATCCTGACGTTTCCTTTTTAGTTATTAACTCCAACGTCAAACACCAGCTGGCCTCCGGAGAATATGGAAAACGACGCTCCGAATGTGAAACTGCATCTCGGATAATGGGCGTTAAATGGTTGAGGGATGCGGATATGGAACTTTTGGAATCGTTTGAAGATGAAATGCCTGTGATTCCTTACCGCAGGGCAAAACACGTCATCACTGAAAATATAAGGACCTCGAAAGCAGCCTCGGCACTTTCCAACTCTCTCTTAGAAGAAACAGGTACTTTAATGTATGAAAGCCACCAATCTTTAATGTCCGACTTTGAAGTGAGCTGTGTTGAACTGGATTACATTGTGGAAATTTCGAAAAAAATAGGCCTCTCCGGTGGGGTTTATGGTTGCAGGATGACGGGCGGAGGCTTCGGGGGCTGCGCAATCTCATTGGTGGAAACAAAGATGATTCCACATATCAGTGAAACCATAGAGCGGGAATACAAAGAAAAAACCGGTCTGAAGTGTTCAATTTTTGCATCTCGACCTGCGGACGGCGCTCGTGTGATAGAACAATAATTCGTTTTAATCTCCATGGAATTACAGTTTAATCAAAGCACCCACAGAAGATATAATCCCCTCACAGGACAATGGGTTTTGGTGTCACCACATCGGACTCAACGGCCTTGGCTGGGACAAAAAGAGAGCACGATGGCGGCGCGCCCTGCTTATGAGCCCAAATGCTATCTTTGCCCGGGGAATACCAGAGCTAATGGCGCACTAAATCCCCAATATAAAAGCACATTTGTTTTTAATAACGACTATGCTGCGCTTTTGCCCGGAAAGCCGATTGACACGACCGAACAAAACGAAAGTCCTTTTTTCAAAATGGAGGCTGCTCATGGTGAATGCAGAGTTATCTGCTTTTCTCCACGACATGACTTAACGCTTCCAGAATTACCCCTGGAAGAAGTTAAATCAATTATCAATGTCTGGAGCGAACAAACCCGGGAACTTTCTGAAAAGTATCCGTGGGTTCAGGTTTTTGAAAACAAAGGGGCCATAATGGGGTGCTCAAACCCGCATCCACACGGACAAATATGGGCCAACAGTTTTTTGCCCGTTGAAATTGCGAAAGAAGATGAATTCCAGTACGCCTATCTCCAGAGCCGTGGCACACCTCTATTACTGGACTATGCCCACGCAGAGCTAAAGGACGGTGCACGTGTTATTTCTTCCAACGAAAATTGGGTGTTACTCGTTCCCTTTTGGGCCGTTTGGCCATACGAATATCTACTCTTACCTCTCTTTCCCGTTAAGAGCCTCATGGAGCTGACTGATGATCAAAAAAGCACTTTGGCTGAAATAATGAAAGAGGGATTGATCCGTTACGACAACCTTTTTGAAACCAGTTTCCCTTATTCAATGGGATGGCATGGCGCACCTTCCACGGGGAAAGCCAATGATCACTGGCAACTTCACGCCCACTATTATCCTCCTTTATTGCGTTCGGCCACTATTAAAAAATTCATGGTCGGATATGAGATGCTCGCCGAGCCACAGCGTGATCTTACACCGGAACAGGCGGCTCAGAGATTACGGGAAGTTTCACCTGTTCATTACAAATCAAGACAATAAGTAGAATACACTCTAGCTGTCTCATTCTGTGCGCAGAAAGGCTACTCCCTAATCTCGCAGGAGTGGCTGCAGACATGAACGCCCTATAATCAAGCGAGATATCCAATAATAAGTTACCGATCACCCCTACCGTGGAAGAAAAAATCATAGATATACAAAGCGACGAGTATTACATGGGCGAAGCCGTTAAGCTGGCTTTAAAGGCTTATCGACTTGAAGAAACCCCTGTTGGTGCCGTGGTTGTCCATGATTCCAAAATTATCGCTCGGGCCTTCAACCAAGTTGAACTCCTCAAGGATGCGACAGCTCACGCAGAAATGCTGGCACTAACAGCAGCGCAATCGGTTATAGGAGACTGGAGACTTACCGATTGCACGCTCTATGTGACCAAGGAGCCATGTCCCATGTGCGCCGGGGCATGCTACCACACCCGGATCAAGCGGGTTGTTTTTGGCGCTTCAGACCCCAAGGCCGGAGCGGCTGGTTCAGCCATGAATATCCTCCAATTTCCCAGTTTAAACCACCGCTGTGAAATCACCTCCGGCGTGCGTGAAGAGGAGTGCCGTAACCTTATTCAATCCTTTTTCCGTGAGAGAAGAGGGATTAAGAAATAGTAAGTAATATTTATTTCTGATCCACTCTCATCGCCCCGCAATGCGTCTATATCTCCAAGTAGCAGGAGATGGTGTTATCACTGTTCACCTGAGGGAACAGGTTTTGCAAAAGCACTAACATGAAGAATTTTTGCCTTTTTAATGATATCCATTAAAGCAACAATTCTTCCAAAAGAAGACTCTGTATCAGCACGGATTGAAACGGCCACATCCGGAGTTTTACGTGTCTGCGCCGATAAATACTCCACTAACTGAATATCGCTATAGGCACTCGGCCCCACAAAGAAAACATTCGTTCCCTTTGGAACATTAATAATAATGTTTGTGACCGTCGTACTCCCTTGCTGAGCTGTTTCGGATTCAGGCAGAGTCATTTTGAAAGCTGGGTGTGTTTTAAAGGTAGTCGTCACCACAAGGAATATCAACACAACGATAAGCACATCGACCAGCGCCACGATAATTATAGGAGGTGTCTGCCGCTGTTTAGTTATTTTGAAGCGCATGGTAAAACAATTTTATTTCTCAAGGTATAAAATCAGAAAGTGCCACTTCCGAGGGCTACTCTGCTTTCTTCCTCCCTTGGTATAAAACCTGAATGAATTCACCCAGAGATGTTTCCAGTTCAGCCGTCATAATCTCTACTTTTTTACTATAAAAACTCCATCCAATCAGAGAAGGGATCGCAATTGCTAAACCCATAAAGGTAACGTTCAGGGTCACGGAAATACCCGCAGCAATAAGTGCAGGATCAGCCGCCCCAAAGTTAGCACCCAAGCCACCAAAGAGCGTAATCATTCCATGAAGAGTACCGAGAAGCCCCATCAGAGGGGCGATTCCCACCGTAATTTCGATAAAGATTAGCCACTTCTCCAAAAGGATCACCTCTTTGCGAGCCTGAGTCTCAACGGCATCCTGGTTTTCTTTTCTCGTCTGCGATGAATGATCCAACGAACAAATTAAGAGTCGGCTTAGCGGGCTGGGAACCATGTCGCAACTTCTTCTCAATTTTTCTTTGTTCCCTGTTTTTTGATAATCGCTCAATCCCTCCAAAACCGACGGAGGCAATATTTTTTCCCTTCGAAGAGCTAATCCCCGCTCAATCATAAAAGCCACAGTTGCCACAGAGACAAAGAGCATGGGAATCATCATGAATCCGCCTTTTACAAAAAAATCTATCATAGTATTTGTTTTATTCTTTGCTTAATTATCTATAGTAAAAAGTAAATTTGACTTCTCTAACATCACCTTGCACAGCACGACGCAACTCGCTGGGCCAAGGGCTGTAGGGAGCCGGATCTGTTATTGCTTTTTGACAAAGCAGCCCTTGCAGAGTATTTACCGTACTGGAAACTTCTTGCACACTATCAATACGCCCGTCCTCGTACAATTTGAAGACTACCACAACTTTTCCCGAAGCTGTTACGAGAGCAGAAGCATCTATAAGATCATACCACCTTTTTTGAACAGCAGCGATAAAAGCTGCATCATAATTCCCAAAAGGAGTCCCCATGACATCCATTTGAGACACCAGTGAATGTCTATGAACACCTCCTTTTTGTTCAGTGGGGGTGCCTATAAGAGAAATGTTTTTTTGCGCCTCTTTTAAAGTTCTCGGACGTGGTTTCTCTTCTGCGTTGCCCACACCCAAATCACTTGGCTTGGCGGCAAAAAGTGGTTTTCTGCTGGGCTCTGGTTCTACCTCTTGGTGTACTCTGGCTCCTGAATCCTCCTGGATGGGGTTCATTTCTTCAGGCTGCATGCGAGTTTTTTCCATCGTGCGAATCATTTCCTGCTCAACACCATGTATTCGGGGATCTTCCTTGCTTACCAGGACGGGATCAGGATTGGATGCCCGGGTACTCGCGCTGGAATAATACTTGGCATTCGGCGCAGGTTCGACTTCTTCACTTTGCGGGGCCACTTCAATGAACATTAAAGGAACTTCCTGCTCTTGAGAGAATTGTTCAATAATGCCTTTATTTTCGGTTTGAAGCACCATTTCCTTCAATACACGAGATGGCCGGGAGGCAACAATGCCTACCTGAAAAGCTATCTCCCAGCTAACAATCACAACACAGTGGAGAATTAAAGATAGAACAAAAGATTGAATCAAGGGCCGCCCCAGCCATGCCAGGTGCATAGGCAACGGCATTGGATCCTCAAGCTCTTTTAAAAACTCCCTGATAAAATTCATTATAATGACAATGCTCTCTCGTTCCGAAGGAGCATTTCGATATAGGGCAAATCATCGGGGCTGGTAGCCTTAGGGTTGGGTGCAGGACACTCCACCAGACAGACCTTTTGGCCAATCATCTCGCATGCAGCAGTGTCATCCGTCAATTTATACCCCTTCTTAATCGCCTCAGCAATTGCCCTGAGGATCACGTAAGTTTGGAATACTTGCGGTGTTTGTACGGCCCAAAGCAGAGAACGATCCAGCGTGCGATCCACCACCAGTCCATCCTGAGATTCTTTGACGGTATCGGTTACCCTGCGAGCTAAAACAGCGGCTCCATGTTGTGCTGCAATCTGGAATGCTTTCTCTATCACGGCAACGGGGGTGCAAGGTCTGGCTCCATCTTGAATAGCCACCAGGTCAAATTCTTCTTTAACAGACGACAAACCATTCCAAACGGAATCCTGTCTTTCGGCGCCGCCAACAACTAATGAAAAAGATTTTTGGTCTAGTTTGTGCACCGAAGCCAATCTTTTGAATTCTTCCTCCATTCCAGAACGAACAACCAGCACAATCTTTGAAACAGAAGGCAGCGACAGAAATCGACGCCAGGTATGCACGATAATCGGGGCGCCATCGACCTCCAGAAATATCTTGTCAATTTGCCCACCCATTCGGGTTCCCTTGCCTGCGGCCACAATGATTGCTGCTGCTTCCACCTGTGTTTATCTTTCTTCAATCCAAACCAAATCACCCACCCTGCAACGGTCAAACAAAGGCATCAAATCTGAAGCTGCCAGATGGATACAGCCACAAGAAGAGGGCCTCCCCAAGGTCGTCTCATCCCCTACTCCGTGAATGTAAATATACCGTTCAAAGGAATCCAATCCGGGCCCTTTGTTTTTTCCGAATTCAAGCCCTTCCAACCAGAAAATTCTGTGAGCAATCTTTGCTTCGGACATTCCTTTCCACGTATAGCCGATAGGAACGCGCGCTTTAAAAACTGTACCCTGAGGAGTTCCTCCTCCTTTTTTTGAAGCAATTCGGTGTAGCCCCAAAGGTGTCTTAAAACTGTTCATCTGGCAACCAACACCATAAGAGCTGGTCGAAACCAGATACTCCTTTTGAAACAAATACGCTCTTTCTTCCAGACTCCAGTGATAAAGCTGCATTTTCTGCCGTTGGACATTCACACAAAAAAAACGAGGGCTGTAACGTATACCATTACGCCGGCAGGTCCATAAGCTTTGAGCTGAAGGCGAAAGAACCATTTGCCTCATACCCCATCGCACTCCTTGGTCGCATCTTTGAGGCTTTGCACTTCTCGCTCCAAAGCACGCAAACGCTTCAACGCATCAGGCATTGATTGCCAGGCGATCATGACTCTCTTCGCATCTTTATGCGGCATAGCAGGGGTCCCCAGCCACATTTGACCATCAGGAATGTTATTCATTACACCCGCTTTTGCACCAACCGTCACCTGATTACCTAAGTTTAAATGACCGGCTATACCAACCTGCCCCGCTAGGACGACATAGTTTCCCAGTCTAGTGCTGCCAGCAACCCCAACCTGGGAAACGATAATGCAGTTTTCTCCCACCTTAACGTTGTGGGCAATCATAACCAGATTATCAATTTTAGTTCCCCGTCCAATCTCAGTCGCTTCCATAGCTCCACGATCAATCGTGACGTTAGCACCAATTTCAACGTCATCGTGAATGATCACGGTACCTATCTGAGGAACTTTGACATGACAACCTTGATCCAAAACATATCCAAAACCGTCAGAACCAATCACCGAACCTGAATGTATCCTCACCCGCTTCCCTATCTTCACTGAAGGATAAAAGGTAACACGCGGAAAAATTCGGGAATTATCGCCGATCTGCGTTCCATCACCAACCTGGCAGCTTTCTCCAATAACGACACCTTTCCCAATGACGGCCGACTTTCCGATTTTACAAAAGGCGCCTATATGAGCGGTGGGGTCCACGTATGCTCCGAACTCCACGATCGCACTGGGATGAATCCCGGGTTCGAAAACAGGCTCCGGAAAAAACAACTGCATCACATGCGCAAAAGCGATGCGGGCATTTTTTACACGAATAATAGTTTTGCCGCTATTGGACTTGAGCTCGCCATCAAGCAAAATCGCTGAAGCTTGGCTTCTATCAGCTTTCTCAAGGTAAAGCTCGCTTTCAGCAAAGGTCAAAACGCCCTGCGTGGCATCTGCTGCAGAAGCAAATCCAGATAATACCAGGCTCTCATCACCTTCTACCGTTCCAGCCAATCGTTTTGCAATCTCCGCCGCAGTAAACTTCATATTCATCTCAACTTTCAATCTAAATACCTCGCTCGTCTACAATCTGATTATGCTCATCCATAACGATTACCCTGGGCACCCAGTTTTCAGCATCAGCGAGGCTTACGAGTGCAAAATTCATGATTGTGAGACGGTCTCCTTTTTTGCCTAAGTGCGCTGTGGCTCCATTCAAAATGATAGATCCGGAGCCGGGTTCCCCGGGGATAGCATAGGTTTCGAATCGTGCCCCATTTGCCATATTACTGCAGAGTATCTTTTCATAAGGCAAAAGCCCAACCCGCTGCATAAACTCAATATCAATGGTCAAACTCCCCTCGTAGTTCAAACTCGCTCCGGTCACGGCAGCACGGTGAATCTTTGATTTTAATATAGTGACTTGCATCTCTTCTGGCGGTGTCGTTTCAAGGAACAACCTGCATTCCCTCCGCAGACTCCAGTATGTCAGAAACGTGAGGACATTTTAAATAAAAAACACCAGTCTATGAGATGTTTTACGCGGCCTTCTTTCCGCTCCCGATAGGCGCATAACCAACTCAGAGCTACGGATTGAAAATTAAATACTATCTTTTCTTGCCGATGTAGTTAATCGGATGTCGGTCTATCGGGTTCGGGTATATACCTTCAATTTTGTTAGTATCAAAGCAAAGGATTCCTTTGTAAAAATAAAGGGGGATTATCGGCAGTTCCTCGTTTATCAGCAAAAATTCAGCTTCTTTCAAGATAAGCGCCCTTTTTTCAATATTAAGTTCCTGGTCTGATCTACTCAAAAGTGTGTCATATTCCTGACTGTGCCATCCTGTGCGGTTATTACCACTATGAGAAGTAAATAGATTCAGAAAAGTCGTTGCGTCATTATAATCGCCCACCCAACTGGCTCGGCACAGATCATAATCCAAATTATTTACCATAGATAGGAACGCTTTCCATTCAGCCTGTCTCAAATTAACAGTTACATTCAGTTGGTTTTTCCACATCCGCTGAAGTTCTACTGCCACTTTTTGATGAATTTTAGCGCTTCCGCCTGCTGCCGCATTAAAAAGATAGGTTACAGGAGGAAATCCCTCACCATTCGAATACCCAGCCTCGGCTAATAGCTGCCTGGCCAGTTCAGGGTTATAGCCCAAGCCATCTGGGGGAACGTAATTTGCGCAAAAGTCAGGTGTAAAATGAGATGACGGAGTCTCTCCAGCACGGGTCACACGGGTCACCAATGCGTTTCTATCAATCGCCAGAGAAAATGCCTTTCTAACCTTTGGATCGTTAAAGGGTGAACGTGTTACATTAATCCGAACAAAATAATTCCCAAGATAGTCAAAAGGATGGACATCAGGGCGCTCCAGCATTAGATCCAGAAGGTCGGCCGGAATCAGCTCCTTATCCCATAAAAGGTCCACTTTACCCTGGTGATAAAGATTCATTGCTGTGACGCTGGAACCAATAGGCAGCAGGTCGACTATAGAGCAACGGGTGTGAGCAGCATCCCAATAAAGAGGATTTTTATAAAGTCTGATCCGGTCATTCAAAAGCCATTTCCCCAGCATGTAAGGACCACTAACGGGCAAAGATTGAGATCGTATCCACTGATCTGGATTAAGTTGAATCGCAAACGATGGAACAACAGCCAAAATCGGCATCGCACATAAATCCAAAAAATAAGCCGTGGGTAGCCTCAGTTGAATCTGAAAAGTAGTGCTGTCTAAAACCTTCAAACCAAGAAGCGATACATCCTTAATTTTCCCTGCATTAAACTCTTCGGCATTCAATACAGGGAAAAGGACACTGGCATAGGGCGAGGCCGTTGCCGGGTCAAGAACTCTAACCCATGAATAAAAAAAGTCTTGTGCCGTTATGGGCTCGCCTGTGCTCCAGAGAATTTCCGGACGAAGGTGAAAAGTATAGGCTTTGGCATCGGGAGAAATTTCCCAGCTTTCAGCCAGACAAGCTTCAGGAAGGCCCGTTAAAGGATTCGGGCTGGTTAATCCCACAAATAAGGCGCTGGCAGCACGGATATCAGGTTGACCAGTAACAATAGCCGGGTCCAGAGACTCCGGCTCCGCTCCATTAATAATCACGAGCTCTGCAGACTCCTGAAATGAGCACCCGGATAAGATGATCATTCCCAGAAGAGTGAGAAGAAAATATTCAGATAGGCTTTTAATTTTTGACACTCTCACCGTCTTACAAGACAAACGCCGCAATCCAATAAAGGTTTTGCGGCGTTAGGACACTGTCTTTTTAAAAACTGATTATTCGGTTTTTATCGGCTCTGCGGGAGCCGCAGCATTTGTTGATTCTTCAGTTGGTGAAGTGTTTTGAGAGGGAGCTACCTCCTTGGAAGCAGCGTCTGGCGTCGCAACAGGTGCATTCAGCGTTGTCGCCTTAGCATTATCAGCAACGGTAGACGGCGTTTCAGACTCCACCTTTAACATTTGACGGCTTATAGCTTCTCTCTGAGCTTTTGCATAATGAGAGTCCGCAACAGCTATGCCCAAGGAAAGTACGAAGAAAAATACAGCGCACCACTTGGTGAGTTTAGTAATGGCATTACCGGCTCCTGCTCCAAAAAGAGCATCCGTAGCGGCTCCACCAAAAGCGACTCCCAATCCCGCCTCTTTTTTAGGAAGCTGAATTAGCACCAAGAGGATCAAAAGAGCGCAGTCTACAAACAGGATAAACCTGAATAAACCAACAATAAATTCCATAACGATTAAATACTGTTTTTAACTATGTCAGAGAAGCTGCGTACTTCCAGAGCCGCACCGCCCACTAATGCGCCATCCACATCAGGCTGACTCATTATTTCACGCGCATTACCCGGCTTCACGCTGCCTCCGTAAAGAATCCGAACCTTCTTAGCCACTGATTCGCCAAACATCTGTACCAGTGTTTCGCGAATGAAAAGGTGAATCTCTTGTGCCTGCGCAGAGGTAGCAGTTTTACCAGTTCCGATGGCCCAGACAGGCTCGTAAGCAATCACTGTTTCTTCCATCTGAGCAGCACTTAGTCCAGCCAGGCTACCTTTGACTTGAGTTCCGATTACCGCTTCGGCCTTTCCGGCCTCACGCTCGGCAAGGGTTTCACCCACGCAAACAATCGGCTTCAGCGCTGCTGCATGAGCAGCTAATGCCTTCTTTGCGATCAAAGCGTTTGTCTCGGCATAATACTGGCGACGCTCGGAGTGACCCAAAATCACGTAACGCACAGAAAACTCCTTGAGCATTCCTGCGTTCACTTCGCCCGTGAAAGCGCCGTAGCCATTCTCATTCATGGTTTGCGCTCCCAAACGAACCTGGGTATCCAAAACCTTTTTGGAAACAGCATGCAATGCGGTGAATGGGGGACACACAACGATATCCACTTCTTTCACATTGGCAAGTTCGCGAACAAGGCCGTCAACAAGGTCAATGGCTTCCGCCACGGTCTTGTTCATTTTCCAGTTTCCGGCAATGAGCAATTTTCTTTCTTTATCCATCTGTTTTAAAAATTATAGTTTTCTATCTTAAAAGGAACGTTATTTACAGCAACCACGGCAGGTTTTTTCGCTCAAAGCTGCTACGCCGGGGAGAACTTTCCCTTCCAAAAATTCCAAGCTAGCCCCGCCACCAGTGCTCATGAAAGTCACTTTAGAACCCAGACCAGACTGATTAATCGCCTTGACGCTATCGCCACCTCCTATGATGCTCTTTGCACCACTCTTTTCTGTGACTTCGGCAACAGCCTTTGCCACACCAAAGGTGCCTTGAGCAAAACGCTTGTCTTCGAACAGCCCCATAGGGCCATTCCAAAGAATTGTCTTAGCCTTGGCAACTTCTGCTGAGAAGAGTTCTATCGTTTTGGGACCCACGTCCAAACCAGCCACATTATCCGCACAATCCATGCTGGGATTTTCAGCCGGGTTCTGCCATTCAATTACAGGCTTGCCCTTCTTATCCAGCTTTTCGCTCTTGACAGGCGTCGCCACAATGTCGTCCACCGGCAAGAGGAATTTAACACCCTTGGCAGCAGCCTTATTCAACGCTTCCTTGGCGATATCTACCTTATCAGGCTCTACCAAGGACTTACCGACTTTATATCCCTGAGCCAGGCGAAAAGTATAGGCCATAGCCCCACCAATCAAAATCGTATCAGCCTTCTCAAGCAATCTGTCAATCACGGTAATCTTATCGGAAACCTTGGCTCCACCCAAAATCACCACGAAAGGACGAGCTGCATTATCCAACTCTTCACCCAGGAACTTAAGCTCGCGCTCCATCAAAAAACCAGCAGCGCACTGTCCTCCCTTGGACGATACAATCTTCGCAATACCCTCGGTAGAAGCATGGGCACGGTGTGCGGCACCAAACGCATCATTTACATAGAGCTCGGCCACCTTGGCCAACTTTTCTGCGAAAACGGGGTCATTGGCTTCTTCCTCAGCATAATAGCGAACATTTTCCAGAAGAATCACATCTCCCTGTTTCATAGCCGCTACGGCCTTTTCGACCTTTTCACCAACACAATCTTCTACAAAACCCACCTTCTTGCCAAGAAGTTCGCCCAATCGGACGGACACAGGGGCCAGCGACATCGAGGGCTCACGCTTGCCCTTGGGGCGACCCAAGTGAGCGGCAAGAATAACCTTTGCGCCATCCTTAATAAGATGTTCCAGCGTGGGCAGAGTCGCACGTATCCGAGTGTCGTCGGTAATAACCATCACTCCACCCTTCTCTTCCAAAGGTACGTTATAATCCACACGCACAAACACCTGCTTGCCGTGTGCCTCCAAATCTTTCAGCGTAAGTTTTGCCATATTTTATTCCAAGGGGTCTCTGCCCCACAAGCCGGCTCATTCTACTCAAAACAGCATATAAAAGTCAAAGGTTGTTGACAGTATTTATTTTATCCGGCAACAAAGGGGGACCTCAATCGGACTTTCTAAAAGGAAAGCCCTCTCTGGACTAGTAAATATTTCATTAAAAAAGGGATAAAATGAGAACGCTTCATCCGATCATCCCAGATAGCACTCGAACATCGGAAGATTAAATGCTGAGGCCCCCCACTCTGCGCACTTTCAAATTTATCATCCCGACCTACTCTAAATTAAGCGTTGAAAACCGGACTTGGGAGAAAGAGTTCATCTAGTGATTGAGTATTCCCGGTAAAAACAGTAATCTCTTTCCCGATGCGGCTCCCTTTTGAACTGCTGCTAAGTCTTCGATACTTAAAACCGAAACGCACCTTCGTCTCGGTGATCACGGTTATCTCCACCATCGGTGTCACCTTGGGCGTTGCGGTCCTCATTATCGTGATGAGCGTGATGAGCGGATTTGACCAAGACCTTCATGACAAAATATTAGGGTTCAATCCTCACATTAAGGTTTATTCGCGCTCGGGTGAGATGAGAGACTACGAAAAAACGGCCGAAAAAATACGCAATGTCGAGCACATCCGAGCTGTGGCTCCCTTCACTCTGGGACAAGTCTGGATGGAAACTCAGCCCAACATTGGGGCGGCTCAAGGAATGGCACCTTATTTGAGAGGCGTTGAAGCCGATCTGGAAAGGCAAGTCAGCGTTTTGCCCAGCAGCATCATAGAGGGGCAATTTGACGTTTCCGGGCGCGGCATTCTCATAGGAACTGTCATGGCGCGTAATTTTCATCTTCGGGTGGGCGATGTCGTAGCTCTTTACAGCCCGTCTCAAATGCAAAAGATGAAACTCAGCCAGGAAGAGGGGCAACCCGAAGCCATACTGGCCGATAATTATGAGATTAAGGGAATCTATGACGTTGGTTTTTACGAATATAATTCTGCCTTTCTGATCACCTCAATGCTGAACTTTCAAGAGCTGTTTGATATGGATGAATCCGCTCAAGGGTTACTGGTGATGCTTGATGATCCGCAGCTTGTCACACCAGTGGCTGAGGAAATAAAAACTGTTCTCGGATCTGCCTACCAGACCTCTACCTGGATGCAGGAGAACTCCCAAATTGTAGGGGCTCTGGCTGTGGAAAAAAATGTAATGTTCTATATCCTTTTCCTGATCATGATTGTAGCCGGTTTTGGGATCGCAAACGCTTTGATTACTTTTGTTTTTCAGAAAACCCGGGAAATAGGCCTTCTAAAAGCTGTCGGAGCCACTCGTCTTCAGATTCTGTTCATTTTCCTAAGCCAGAGTCTGATGGTCGGCGTTATAGGTGTCATTTGTGGCTTTTCTCTGGGAATGACTGCCATCGCCTTCCGAAATGAGTTTTTACAGTTTATGAACCGGATGACCGGCTTTGAACTTTTTCCGGCGGAACTTTATTTCTTTTCTGAACTACCGGCACTGATTATCCCTTCAGATATTATCATGATCTGCGGAGGTTCACTTTTAATTTGCCTGCTTTCAGGCATTCTCCCGGCTGCTTACGCCAGTCGTCAGCACCCCGTCACCTCCCTGCGCCATGAATAACACTCCCTTTTCGCCTTCCTTGCTTCAAGTTTCGGGGCTCTATAAGTCTTTTATGATTGGGCCCCGGAAGCTTGATATCCTCAAAGACATCTCCTTTTCCGTGAAACCGGGAGAATTCGTCGCTTTACAGGGTGCTTCGGGTGCCGGCAAATCTACGCTCTTAAACTTGATAGGAATGTTAGACCGGCCTGATGCCGGAAGTATCGTCCTGGAAGACAAAGAAACCGAACGGATGAGCGACTATGATTTGGCCAAAATTCGTAACCACAAAATTGGTTTCGTTTTTCAATCCTATCACTTACTGCCTGAATTCGATGCCCTGGAAAACGTGATTATCCCGGCCCGAATTGCACGACGCCCCTACGCTGAGGTCAAAAATCGCGGTATTGAATTGCTCAGTCAGGTGGGCCTCGCTAACCGAATAGCACATCGCCCCTCCGAGCTATCGGGCGGAGAACAACAAAGAGTCGCAATTGCCCGCTCTCTTATCAATGATCCATCCCTCCTGATCGCAGATGAACCCACCGGAAACCTGGATTCTCAAACTGGGAGAGAGATTTTGGATTTACTTCTGGCGCTACGCAGTGAACGTTCCTGCACACTCGTTATTGCGACTCACGATTTGGACATCGCCGCTCAAGCAAATCAAACTCTCCACATTGTTGATGGGAGTTTGAGAAACTGAATATTCTCAGCCCCCCCTTGAACCCCTTAACCTTTTTATCTTTAATCAATTACAAAATTCTGATTAAAAATCTCTGGCTAGCTGTCTTTTAAGATGCTAGAATAGCTCCTCAGGCGTCAAGAGCGTGCCAGCTATGACTTTGGGGCTGAATTCGTTCGCACAAGTCAGCAGGAACAGCCGTTTAATTTAACAATAACTGACAGTATATATGGCTAAGAAATATGTAGCAATGGACGGGAACGAGGCGGTCGCCTACGTTGCCTATAGGTGTAATGAAGTATGTGGAATTTATCCAATCACCCCATCTTCCAATATGGCAGAGTGGTGTGATGCTTGGGCAGCTAAGGGTGTGAAAAACCTTTGGGGTACAGTCCCCTCCGTAATGGAGATGCAAAGCGAGGGTGGAGCAGCTGGCACGGTGCATGGTTCTCTCCTCACCGGCTCCCTCACAACAACTTTTACTGCATCTCAGGGGCTACTCCTCAAGATACCAAACATGTTCAAGATTGCTGGCGAATTAATTCCGACTGTCTTTCATATATCCGCTCGTGCTTTGGCTACTCACGCTCTTTCAATCTTTGGAGATCATAGTGATGTCATGAGCGCCCGCAGCACCGGTTTTGCAATGCTCTGTTCTGCCTCAGTTCAGGAAGCAATGGATATGGCGCTGATCTCCCATGCGGCCACGTTGGAAGCCCGTGTTCCTTTCATGCACTTCTTTGATGGTTTCCGCACTTCTCATGAAGTTTCCAAAGTTGAGGTAATCTCCGAAGACATCATGAGAGAGATGATTCAGGACGATTTAGTTATCGCTCATCGTCAACGCTCCCTCAACCCTGACAACCCTTCAATTCACGGCACAGCTCAAAACCCGGACGTTTACTTCCAATGCAGAGAAAGATGCAATCCGTTCTACGATGCCTGCCCTGCGATCGTTCAAAAGCAGATGGACAAGTTTGCCCAATTGACCGGACGCCAGTACAAGCTTTTTGAATACGTTGGAGCCAAGGATGCTGAAAACGTTCTTATCCTCATGGGATCGGGCTGTGATGTTGCTCATGAAACCTTGGACGCACTCAATGCCAAAGGTGCAAAGCTGGGACTGCTCAAGGTTCGACTGTACCGTCCTTTCAGTGTACGGGACTTCGTGGGTGCGCTGCCTTCAACAACCAAGAAGATTGCAGTTTTGGATCGGACTAAAGAACCCGGCGCAACGGGTGAGCCTCTTTACCAGGATGTGCTCTGCGGTATTGCCGAAGCTTTAGCAAACGGATGCAAACATCTGACTCACGGGATGCCCGTGATTGTGGGTGGACGCTACGGTTTGGCCTCCAAGGATTTCACTCCTGCTATGGTCAAAGCGGTTTATGATAATTTGGCGCAGGCTACACCCAAAAACCACTTCACGGTGGGTATTGTGGACGATGTCACCCATACCAGTCTCCCGGTGGATAAACATTTCTCTACCGAGCCGGATAACGTCATCCGCGCCATGTTTTATGGATTGGGCTCTGATGGTACCGTGGGCGCAAACAAGAACACCATTAAGATCATTGGTGAAGAACAATACGCTCAAGGCTATTTCGTATACGACTCCAAGAAATCTGGATCTATTACCGTTTCTCACGTCCGCTTTGGTCCTAATCCCATTCGCTCCTCTTACTTAATCAGCAAGGCCAACTTCGTAGCATGCCATCAACCGACGTTCCCTGATCGGTATGATATGTCGGCAAATCTGATTGAAGGGGGTACCCTGTTGATCAACACTCCGTTCGGGGCAGACAAGGTTTGGGAAACACTTCCTGCTGTAACGCAAAAGTCCTTGATTGAGAAAAAAGCCAGGCTTTTCGTTATTGATGCCAATAAGGTTGCTCAAGAAACCGGCATGGGAAGTCGCATCAACACCATCATGCAAGTTTGTTTCTTTGCGCTATCCGGGGTTCTGCCGAAGGATGTCGCTATTGAAAAAATTAAAGCTTCAATTAAAAAGACCTACGGCAAAAAAGGAGATGAGGTTGTCGCTAAAAATATCGCAGCTGTTGATAAAACTCTGGAATGCTTGTTTGAAGTGAGTATTCCTGCGACCGTCGGTAATAAACAACTTCTTCCGCCTGTGGCTTCAGACGCCACCGAGTTTGTTAAAGTGGTTCTTGGCCCAATCATCGCCGGTTTCGGAGATGATATGCCTGTAAGCGCTTTCACCCCCGTGCTGGATGGTGCATTCCCGACTGACACGGCTCGCTATGAAAAACGGGATCTGGCTCTAAAAATCCCGACATGGGATCCTGCGTCTTGCATTCAGTGTCTCAAGTGCGTTGCGATTTGTCCGCACGCAGTTATCCGAGGAAAATTTTACGATGAAGCTGAGTTGGCAAAGGCTCCGTCAACTTTTAAGAGTACTGACTCTAAAGTACCCGACTTCAAAGGACAAAAATTCACTCTGCAAGTTTCAGCCCACGATTGTACCGGATGCGGTCTCTGTGTAGAGACCTGCCCGGCCAAGAGCAAAACCGTCGAAGGAGGCAAGGCTATCAACATGGCGCCGCAAGTTCCATTGCGCGAAAGCGAAGGACTCAACTGGGATTTCTTCCTTTCGTTGCCTGACACGGACCGCACTAAGATCAAAACGACAATGCTCCGCCAAATGCAGGTTATGCGTCCTCTCTTTGAGTTTTCCGGCGCGTGCCCCGGCTGTGGAGAGACTCCCTACGTCAAAATGCTCACTCAGCTTTTCGGCGACCGTCTTTTGGTAGCTAACGCAACGGGCTGCAGTTCCATTTATGGAGGCAATCTGCCAACAACACCCTACGCGAAAAACCCACAGGGTCGCGGCCCTGCATGGGCAAACTCTCTCTTCGAAGACAATGCAGAGTTTGGCTTAGGTTTCCGTTTAGCTGTAGACAAACAAAATGAATTTGCCAAAGAGCTTTTGGTTAAGCTCGCATCTGTGATTGGCGATGATCTGGTTACCAGCATTACCCAGGCTTCTCAAAATGATGAGGCTGAAATTGCTGCTCAGCGTGAACGAGTTTCAGCGTTAAAGAAAAAACTGCTCACCTTGAACACACCCGAAGCAAAAATGTTGCTCTCCTTGGCCGACTCGCTTGTCAAACGTTCGGTTTGGATATTGGGTGGCGACGGATGGGCTTATGATATTGGCTACGGTGGTTTAGATCATGTCCTCGCATCCGGCAAAAACGTCAATATTCTCGTCCTGGACACTGAAGTTTATTCCAACACCGGTGGTCAGAGCTCTAAATCTACACCTAAAGGAGCAGTCGCCAAATTCTCTGCTTCAGGCAAAAAATTAGCCAAAAAGGATATGGGTCTCATCGCTATGACCTATGGTAACGTTTATGTAGCCTCGGTCTCTATGGGAGCTAATGACAATCAAACGCTGAAAGCAATGGCCGAAGCTGAAGCCTATGACGGAGTCTCACTTATCATTGCTTACAGCCACTGCATTAACCACGGTATTAATATGACAAAGGGTGGAAAGCAGCAAAAAGCTCTGGTAGACTCCGGCTTACTCCTGCTCTATAGATTCGACCCGACACGAGCGGCTTCCGGGCTTAACCCGTTACAGCTGGATTCAAAACCGAATCCGAATGCTGCCAGTATCCTGGACTTCTATAACTCTGAAAACCGCTTCAGAATGCTCATGAAGAGTGATCCTGAGGTAGCCCAGAAGTTGGCTGAAGAAGCTGCGGCCGACGCGGCTGAGCGTTATCAGAAATATCAGTATCTGGCCAGTCAAACAATGTCCGCCGAAGTTAAAAAATAGGCGAAAGAGATAAAACCTCTTAATGCAAATGCTCCTCCTGTTTTAACGGGAGGAGCATTTTCTGTTTCTACAAAAAACTATTTCAAAGACTATTTCTGTTTGTAAATTACGACAGGCCCAAGGAGACCTGATTCCAGGAGTGGTGAGTTCTTATCATAGTGCCGGTGCGTTGTGAATGTGTAACGGCCAGAGGTCCGTTTTTGGTTTTCAAGAATCCACTCCGGCCAGCGACCATCTTGAATTCCATCCTCAGGCAGTTGTTCATCGCCGATTAAGCGATTAGGCCAGAGGTTCACCACTTCGATCTCCAGTATATTCCCTTTGGACTTCAGTGCATCGGTAATATCCAAATGCCAGGGAGTCGTCCAGAGTGTGCCGATATTTTTCCCATTGAGATGTACTCGAGCCATATTCTTCAATGACCCTAAATCCAGGTAGTAACGATTTTCACCAGATAATTCTGGTTGATGCTCGCTTGTTTGCTCTGCACGCTTTTGCAAATTATCAAGAAAAGTTTCAGAGAGCACACCCTCGGGTAAATCAAAAGTCTGTTTATATACAGCCGTTCCCGAGTAGTACTTGATTCCCAGATTCGAATACTGTGTCCAGTCAGTGAGCTCTTCAAAGACAACTGAATCCGGACCGCCCCAATCAGGATCAAACGAAACATTCCAAGGGCCTTCAATAGCAATGACTCGCTCCAAGTCTTGAAAGTTTAATCCCTCAATTTTTCTGCTCAGAGTTTCTCCTTTGAATATAATGAAATAGGATTCAAACCTTTCCCAGACTAATGGTATTTGAGTCAGGCCACCCTTTTCAGAAAACTGCGGCAAGGTTCTGATATCTCCGGTCATTGGATTCCATAATTCAGGCTGCATACCAGTTACACGAAATGAACAAATATCAGCCACTTTTTCTTCAGACCGATTCGCTACAAAATAGATTTCACAGTCTTCCATTGTGCGATGCGTGTAGCGAATTTTCCCGGAGGGTGTCTGGAAGTCCGGCCGCACATTCAGTGAATCCAGAAGCTCAGCAGTCGCTGAATAAGGCTGGTAGAAGTTATCTGCCGAATACTGATTTTTTATAATCTCCCCTTTCCCTAAAGCACAACGGTTTGTATTTTGCTCACCCCAGATTTCGAGGGTAAGATTCTGCACCTGCCTATCACACCTTGGATAGCCTACCAGGCTTGGCGACTTATCGGGAGGGTTACCTACTACTGTAGCGCCAGAGTAAATCAGTTTTTTTATTTTTGCCAAGAGTTCCGGTGTCATTGTCGGGTAATCCGGAATGACTAAAACCTGGTACTCAGCACCACCGGGGAAGACAATTTTCCGGTTTTTAACCTCAGCTTGATAGAGCAATCCGGGAGGGCATGCGTCGAAGTTATATCCCTTTCGGTCGGGTAAAAAAGAATCAGTACTATCAATTGCTGACTCCGGCGCCAGAAAAACATGCGGAGCTCCCTCTGGCGTAAGATAAAGAATGTCGGCTACCGTCCTGCCCTGCTGCAGCATGAATTGGCAGCGCGCTACATATTGATGGTAGGAGTCAGCCATTGGCCACCAGGTTTGATTGCGATCCCAGTGAACACCATAAGGCCCCATAGTCATCCCCGGACGCAGTGCATCATCCAAACACTGATGCTGAAACGTATGAAAAACAAGCCGGTTAACCCCAGATGCCAATGCCCAGTCTGTTTGATTCTTCATTGCCCCCGGGTGCTGGCGCCAGCCATCATTATGCGCCGTAAAAGATTCCGCCGGAACTACCGCCTGACCTAATAAATGAGCAGCTGAGCTGCCCTCCACCAGACTGAAAGCCGTATTGAACCCATAGCCCTGGCTCCAGAATTCGCACATGGGCATATCTGCAATTGAAGCCAATTCCAAATCTGCAGTGGGGTTCATATCGTAAGGCTCTATAGAAAGTCCAAGGCCTCGCTGATGAGCGTAGGTTTTTATGGCACGTGCATGGTTTTCCAAAATCAGCTCTTGAGAAGTCAGGCGCAAATCCCATAAAAAGCGCTCACTCACTTCTCTGTTTTCCACGATAAAGCCTGCATAAACCGGGTAAAACGGTAATGGATCATATTTTCTGCGTTTTTTGAAATCTTCTCGAAAACGAGCACTCCAATTCTGCGCGCCCATTTCCCAGCTATCCATGTGAAGCATTTTTAAACCGCCAAAAACATTAGTATCACGTGGTCCAATTGTTTCAAAAAGTTTTCCCATAAATTCTGAAAAATGGGCATGTAATGCAGATGCATCAAACTTATCGCATTCCATTCCTACCCCGGGTAATGGAGCCGGCCGCGTAGCTGCGCCGTTATTGCGGCTTCCTAAACGCATCAGGGTCCAATTCCCTGCAGGAACATCCCAATCCAAAACTCCATCCGCATCCATTTTAGAAGTTAAATCTAAAAATTGACTTCGCTTGATCTGCTCTGAAGAATCATCACTTCCTCCCTCGACGAAAGGCGGGATATATTGTTTTACTCCAGGCTGGGAACTATAGGGAGCCCGGTAGTACAAAGCTTTTTCTTCTATGTCGCTAATCAAATCACCCTTTGCCGGAGTTGGGAATGCTAAAACAGCAACATCTTGATAATACTCTTTCCTCTGTTCTTTCATTTCGGAAGTAAAACTCTCCTCGCCAAAAAAAGGGCGCTTAGGTGCCGGTTTGGGTAATACGATTCGCTGATGGCTTCCGCCGAGCACTTCAACAGTGCTGCTCACCAGATGCTGCATAGATTGCTCTGGCTTTACCCAAGGGCCTCCGCTGCCAGTCCATCCGGGGCCGACTCCTAAAGTAATTTGAATTCCTAATCGCTCGCACTCACTGACAGCGTGTTTGAACATTTCTCGCCAAGCGGGGCTTAAAAAATCCACCTCTCCTCGAGGAACGCCCACGTTAACTTCCAAATAGACCAGGTAACCAATCCCCGCTTTTACCATCGCTTCCAAATCTTTAGTCATCCCTTCTTTAGAGATATTCCCATCCATAAAATACCAGTAAACACCCGGGCGCGAGGTAGGAGGAGGGTTTTTGAAGTGCAGCGCCATATCCATTTTTTCGGCTGCCTCTAATGAAATAACTGTCCACAATGCACCCATCCAAAGCAGAGATAGAGAAGCACATATTCTCAAAACACCGAACACAATCTTATTCATTTGTAGAACCTTTCACTGGAGCAAATCTAACTGACAATAATCAAAAATCAAGATAATCGTTCTTGCAAACACTCTCGTAAAAGGGCTGCAGATCGACTGGAATACAGCGAAGTCCTTCTCCTCTTATTATTCTGCTGCTTCATCTCGGTCCCTCAATACAACAAACTGCCGCCTCTCTTTCGAAAAGCGGCAGTTTGTTGTTAATTATCAGCCTTATTCAAGGCCGATATGAAATGCATCAGAACTTAGTCCTTTGCAATTCTGTAGTAAGCAGAACCTTCGTCGGTCGGGACGATATATCCTTCAGGAGAGGCATCTTCAATGGTTGTCCACGGACCTGTTGCCGTCGGGCTAACCTGAAGTTTACCCTCTTCCCAGGTCAAGATCAGGCCCAGAGAAGTATTCTCGAAGTTCAGAACCGGTTGTACCGGGATATCTCCGCCTCTACCAGCATCATAGATTGATTGAATCTGTTCAGCTGTTAACGCGTAGTTGAATACTGCCGGTTCATCAAACAAGCCCTTGAACTGCCTGTTGCTACCAGAAACGTTCTGTCCACCCAGGCTGAAGTTCGTGGTAAAGATAGTAGTAGCATGTACCTGTTCATTACTCACTGTGGACAATGTCCCTGCGCTGTCACCCAAATAGAACGTGACTGTTGTAGGCGTCACCACCAGGGCCGCAAGATTCCATTCTCCATCTTCCAAAGCCAGTCCACTGGCATAACTCCAACTGAAAGACTGATCGTTCCAATGGTATCCCAACTGATTGTTCTCTCTGATATTCAAACCAGAGACCGCACTGCCTCGGCCGAAGACCAGCGGAGTATACGCAACCTGAGTACCATCGCACTTCACCCAGCAGAGCAGTGTTGCTTCACTCACTGTCCCCATACCAATATCGGGTACAACAATGGTGCTGAATTCAGCTGAACCAGGCAGAGCACCCGTGAAGCTGATCGCTGTATTAGGATCATTCACAATGGCGCCATCCAAACCCAGACCGTTGTTCACGGTATAAGGAGCAGGAATTCCATGTCCGTAGTCAGCTGCGGAAGCAGCCCCCGGAGCTTCACCCAATCTCCAATAGACCCACGGATCAAGGCTCGCAATCAGCGCTTCGTAATTCGAGGCTGGTGCCTTGTAAGCGATCACCGCAGGATCAGAGTCAGCTTCACCGTATGCGTTTATAACCTTGGCTGTCCAGCTTCCGGCATTTTCTGCAGTACGAGCAATTTCGATGATATCTCCGCTGTAGGCAGTAAGCTCTCCATCCTTATACCAGTTCACCTGGAATGGAGGAGTACCCACCGCCGTCACAGAAAGACGATAAGTTCCACTGTTGGGATATATCTCTGCACCAACCGGCTGAAGTTCGATCTCAGGAGCAGCTCCCGGCCCAAACTTGCCCACGTTGTAGAGCAGGGAAACGTCATCAGAAGTCAACGCTGTGGGGAAGACCGCCACATCGTCAATCAATCCGTTGAAGAAGCCGCCCTCGGAATTCCATACGCAACCGCCAATTGTGAAGTAATAATCGGTGCCGGCGGTTGCATTAATGGACTTCGTGCCGATATTCTGCCCCGCGACATGATTATTTACGTAGAGAGTCTCTACCATGTCAGTCCCGTCAAAAACATAGGTAATGGTAACCATCGCCCATTCATCTGCAGGAGGCACAGTACCAGACACACTTCCGCCGCCAGCAGCCCAAGCACTGATCGTAGTAGCAGAATTTTGTCCGAACTCAATAAGGTCATTCTGGCCGTAGAAACCAGTCGAAGCGGCCCAAGTGCCTTGAATATTCACCCAACCGGTGAAAGTAAATTCACCATTGGCGACCAGGCTATTGAGCTGCAGAGGAGTCTTGATATAGGAATCAGTTCCATTGAACTGAATCGCCTTACTCGGATCTTCAAAGATCGCACCATCGACCTGCTGTTCAGGAGTTATACTGACGTAAGTTCCATCATTAGCTCCGGCGTAATCCGCGACGGTGCCGCCAGCGACATCGTCATCAAAACGCCAGAAGGCAACAGGAGCAAACCCGGCTACGAGCTCTTCGTACCCAGTCGTTGGCGTACGATAAGCAATCACGGCAGGAGTCGAGACATCCTGACCAGTGCTGTTTGTGACAGTTGCTACATAAGAACCCGCAGCATCAGCCGTGCAGAAGACATCCAGGGTCGTTTCCAATCCGCTGGCGATCTCAGTACCATCTTTTGTCCAAGTGACTGTAACTGGCTGCGTGCCTTGTACCCCTACCGAGAGAGTCAACATTGTCTGATCATTCTGATAGACCGTAGCACCCTTCGGATCCACTGTGATCTGAGCAGGAATGTCCGGCTTCTTTTCGTCAAAACTGTTTCCATACTCAGCTACGTAGTAGATACTGCGTGCATCAATGTCGTTCAGGGCAGTTTTCCAGATACCCATATCGTCAATCAGCATATCCAGAGAGTAGCCATCACCGCCAGAACCCGGATAGGCACCACCAGCCTGTCCAATATAGAATGGATAGATGGTGTCCAGCGATCCTTTGCCATACTCTTCCACAATGGTTACGGCACTGATATCAAGCGTAGTTACTAACTGTCCATTGACAAAAACCTTCACGGTCTCGCCAGGAATCATCACATAAACAATGTTGTTCCAGGTTGTCCATGGGAAGGTCCCCCCTGCACTTTCATAGCGTACGGTCGTGTCATCCGTCATGGATTTAATTGAGAATCCCCAGTTGCCTGTCTCTTCCCATCCCGGAGATAACGTCAATCCATAGCCACCTAGCGAAGTATCATTGTTGCTCAGGAAAGGCAGGTCCATCAAGTTTCCAGAGTTAATCTTGGCCCACATGGAAACCGTGATGGGTTCCGTGCCCAAAACGAGCTCATACAGGAAACCGGCATAGCTATAGATACCAGCATCATAGTCAGTCTGAACCCTCAACGATCCAGTACCGATCTTGCCTTCGCCAAACTCACCCACTGTTCCAGCGTCATATGCATCGTTACCCGAGGCGGAAGCATCCGCATAGGTCCCATCGAACTTGAGATGAGTCCAGAGTTTATAATCTTCTCCGCTCAAATCAACCGAAGTCGGAGGATAAACTATATTGAGAATAGCGGGCTCGCTGGTAGCAGAACCAAAGGCATTGGTTACCTTTACGGTATAGCTGCCATTATCTTCGGCGGCCGCTATTTTCGTGATGGAAGCGGTCGTTGCACTCTCAAGAACTTCTCCATCTTTATACCATTGGTAGGAAAGAGGAGCCGTACCTAAGGCAGAAACAGAAAGAGTGATTTCGTCCCTGACAAAACCGTTGATGTCGTTCGGCTGAACCGTAATTTCGGGAGCCATGTTCAGACCTGAAAGCCCCGTTAGATAGAGATTTTCGACCTCTTCTGCCGTCAGCGTGCGCGTGAACATAACCGCCTCATCAATGTCTCCATTAAAACGACGATCCGTATTGACGGAATCTCCACCGATAGTGAATGAAGATGTAAATGTAGCCGCATTTTGAGCGGTTGCATCCACTGCATTCAGGAGTTTACCTGCGCTATCACCCAAGTAGAAGGTCGTTTTACTTGCACTCACCACCATGACAACGAAGTTCCATTCGCCGCTCTTGATGTATAAACCGGATCGATAATCCCACCGGGTATCATTCCAGTGATATCCCAACTGATTACCAGCAATGTGAATACCCGCAGCACTGCTTCCACGATCAAACATGATGGTAGAATAGTCTGTAACTGTTCCGCTGGGCTTAATCCAGGCAGCCATGGACACATCCACACCGCTATAGCTCATGCCCGGAACTTGTACGAAACTCGTTCCGTTGAAACCAACCGCTGTATCAGGATCACCCTTTAAAGCACCCGGTTTTCCAAGCGTCTGATTTGCGTCGTATACGCCATTTAGTCCACTAATGAACTCCTTAGCAATCAAACCGGTACTTTCTCCCAAGCGCCAATAGGCATAAGGATTCATGGCGGCAAGTACTCCTTCATAACTCTTCGGATCCGGAATCCTCAGCGTGACTTGGGCCGTGTCGCTCGTTGCATTACCGTAATCGTTACTGATCGTCACATAGTAGCCGCCTGCGTCCGCTTCTGTAAAATATCCGGTAATAGTTCTGTTAGTCGCGCCTTCAATGGCTTGACCGTCTTTATACCACTGGTAAACCAGAGGGGTCGTACCACCGGAAACCACTGACATTGTCCAAGCAGCATCCGGGTTCACATAAGACTCCACAGATGCGGGTTGAGTTGTAATTTCAGGAGGAGCACCGGGACCATAGAATCCCTTGGTATAGAATTCCCAAGCATCTTCCGGACTCATGTAAGAATCAAACAGAACCAGCTCATCGATAGCGCCCCAAAAATAATCCATGTTGGTCGCCGGGTCATTAAAGATACCGCCACCGGCTGCATTGAGGTTATAGTTACTTCCTTCGTTTGCGGTAATCCGGGCAGTGCTATTCTTTTCCGCTGCCAATAGACCATCCAGATAAAGGGAAGTGAGAGATCCTGTCTCAGTTTCTCCATAGGTCAACATCACCAAACTCCAGCGTTTATCCTTGAAGTTGTGTGCCGGAGTAAGATTACCCGTTCCGGGTGACCACGCTTCCATGGTGTTTGTGTCATTCCTATCACCAAATTCAAGGAGATCGTTTTGGCCAAAATAACCGCCGCGAGTGGTATAACCGATGTCTATATCGCGTTTCACCCAACCCATTACGGTAAAAGCTCCACCTTGAATCAGAGGATTCAGTTTAAGACGGGTTCCCATATAGGAGTTGACGAAGAAGACAGCCTTACTGGGATCCAGAGCAATAGCTCCATCAACGATTTCGGTGTAACCTGCCGTGGCATAGTAATAGCCATCATTACCTCCCGCAAAATCTTTCGCAATGCCAATGATAGGTTCGTCATTATCATCAACCCATTCTGCATACGGATCGATTTCATCATCGAAGCGATAATAGGCTATCGGGTTGCGTTCCATAATGGATTGCGTGAAGGAGTCTTTCGTGTAGACGATCTGCGTCACAGCCACTGCATCGCTGGTCACACTCCCTTCAGAGTTGGTAACAGTAACCGTATAGGTACCAAAATTATCAGCTCCCAGTATTTGGACATAGCTGCTTTCGGTAGCTCCTGCAATGTCTGTTCCGTTGAGTTTCCACTGATAGGACAAGGGTAAGGTTCCTTCTACGTCCACACTCAATGTGACTCTGCCGCCCAGGTAACGATCGCCGGCACCCTTGGGCTGGGTATTTAGAATAGGACCAGAAGCAGGCACCACTGTCACAGGATCACTGGTCGCACTTCCAGCCGCATTAGATACTTTGACAGTATAATTGCCAGCCGCCAGGAGACCATCCAGGACAGACTCCGTTTCACCCGGAATTACAGTTCCATCTTTTGACCAAACATAGGTCAGAGGGGGTGTTCCAGCCGAAACAGCTGTCAAAGCACCTTCTCCGGCATAGAATGGCGTTGTAGATGCCACAATATTTACCGTCGGAACCGTAGATTTATTCAGGCCCGCCTGGTAGACAGTATTAATCTGTTCAGGGCTCAAGGCATAAGCAAAAACAGCCGGTTCATCCATATCTCCTTTGAACGCGCGTGCTCCATTACCTCCTGTGTCAGGAGTACAGGCAATAGCAAGAGTGGATGTCAACGTGGTAGGAGCATGTGCAACTGCATTGGTAGCCGTTGTTAAATTTCCATTCCGATCTCCCAGATAGAAAATCGCCCCTGTGGGAGTCACCGACAAAGCGGCGAAATTCCACACGTTTTCTTCCAATGCAAGGCCGCTGGTAAAGTTATAACTGAAAGATTGGTCATTCCAGTGATATCCCAGGCAATTATCAGCCACAACCGTAAGACCTGATGTAGACCCGGTTCCGGAGAAAGCACCACCGGAGCGGTTCATGACTAGCTGAGAATGCGCCACCTGCGTCCCACTTCGCTTCACCCAGCAAAGGAAGGTTGCTGCTTCCGTTTGCCCAATTTCAATGCTGTCGGGTACATAAATTGCTCCGTACCCTTCTGTACCATAAGCAACACCGGACATTTGGACAGCTTTATTCGCATCGCCAACAATGGCGCCATCCACACCGAATACCAATGTACCAGCGTAGGTCGCGTTTATGCCGTTAATTTCCTCGGCTGCGGTCGGCCCCTCGGCTTCGCCCAATCGCCAATAGCAACTGGGATCAAAGGATTCCACCACTGCCGGATAATCCACCGCCCAAGAGCTACTCAGACCCACTGTCGCCAGTGCAGCCAAGACTCCCAGTGCAGTTATTCGAGAATTATTCATAATTGTGTAGTAGTTTATCGTAATAGTATTCCTAAAAAGCCTCCGCAACTCACGAAGACTCTTTCAGTCCACGGGTGTTTCAAAAAACACCTCATTACTAGACGTGGCCTATTTTAATGCATAACAAGCAAAAAAACAACATATAATTCTTGTTAAGCGATCTAACACACTCTCTATCAGATTGTTTTATTTTTGTGAACCGGGTCTGTCCCTACAAACCTTTCTTGTTATTGATTCTACTTGCAAAAAGAGTACCGCCTGTAAGATACTGGTTGAGGCTTATAAGGCAGCCTCCTTACATGAGAATTATTCCACACCATCAATTATGAACAGCACACAAGCAACTTATAAACGGATTCTTGTCAAACTCAGCGGCGAAGCTTTAGGAAACGAAACCGGCTCTGGCATCAGCCCCGAAGCAATCCAGAAAGTAGCTACAGAAATCAAACAAGTTCGGAATCTTGGCGTTGAAGTCTCTGTGGTAGTGGGAGGTGGAAATATTTTCCGAGGCTTTGCCGGAAGCCAGAAAGGAATTGAACGCGTCACAGGAGACCAAATGGGGATGCTCGCTACTGTGATTAATGCGTTGGCTCTTCAAGATTCCCTCGAAAAATTCGGAATTCCAACCCGAGTACAAACGGCAATTCCTATGGCTCAGGTGGCTGAACCATTCATTCGCCGCCGTGCCATTCGCCATCTGGAAAAAGGACGCGTGGTCATTTTTGGAGGTGGAACAGGTAATCCTTTCTTCTCAACCGATACTGCTGCAGCGCTCCGGGCTAATGAAATCGGTGCTCACGCTATTTTAAAGGCAACGAAGGTGGACGGCATCTATGATTCAGACCCTCGTAAAAACACCAATGCCAAGCGATTCTCAACAATATCTTACGAGCAAGCTATTAACCTGCGCTTAGGCGTCATGGATGCGGCGGCCTTCTCTCTCTGTTGGGAAAATAAAATCCCCATTATTGTTTTCAATGCCTTTGTGGCCGGAAACCTGAAACGAATTATTCTGGGAGATACCGATCTGGGGACATTGGTCTGCTGTCAATCCTCCTAGAATGAATCAAAAGGGTGTTTTTTGTAAATCCTCTTGCCAAATCGGCTCCAAGGGTAATAATAGCAGGAAGCCGTGGTGGCTCTAGGTGCGCGTCAATGCTCTGGAATGTTTCACGTTCAGAGTGGCTTTGCGCTCGCCCCCACAAGGGTCTTGACCCAGTAGATTTCTAAAAAATAGAAGAAAAAGAAGCCGTTATGACGCTGTCAAGTATTTTATCTGTCGAGCAGATTATTACCCAGATGGGCTCCTCTAATCGTTGGGAAGCTATCGACGAACTGATTCACAAGCTTGTTGAGTGTGGTAAAATTTCTGCTGAAAAAGCACCCCTGATTATTGAGGCGGTCAAGAAGCGTGAAAATTCCATGAGTACGGGCGTTGGTTTTGGTGTAGGCCTTCCTCATGCCTCTACTCAGTTGATTGACGAAGTTGTTGGTGTGTTCGGGCGATCCTCGAAAGGAATCAATTTCGACGCATTAGATAACCAACCTGTAAAATTTGTCGTCCTTTTCCTGGTTCCGCAAGGGCAATTTCAAAAGCATCTCCAGACTTTGGGGAACATAGCCAGGCTGCTTCACCGAAAAGACATGCGCCAGGCTATCGAAGAGGCCCGCTCTGCGGAAGATATATTCGAAGTGATCAAGAATTATTCCTCTCCTACACAAGTAACCTCTTGACGCTTAACGAACGTGCTTCATTCTCAGCTTGAATCTTGCCTCAGAGAATGCGTTCAGGATTTGCTGCCGGATGCTGACCTCTCTCAGGTTATTTTACTTCCCTGCCGCGACACGCGATTTGGTGACTACCAGACGTCCTCCCTTATAGCACTTGCAAAGCAAAGAAAATTAAATCCCCGACAGCTTGCTTCCAGCGTCCTGGAAAAGCTTTCATTGGAACGCCTCCATATTAAAGCGGAACTGGCCGGCCCCGGGTTTATTAACTTTCACATTCTGCCTCAGGCGATTACAGAAAACATCGCTGCCGCATGTCAATCTGAAACTCCTTTTGTTCGTAGGGCAAAAGTATCACAGTCGGTCGTCCTGGATTTCAGCTCCCCCAACATAGCCAAACCGATGCATGTCGGGCATATTCGCTCGACTGTTCTGGGCTCATGTCTCGCTCGACTTCACCGTTTGATCGGCAACAACGTCATCAGCGACAACCATATCGGAGACTGGGGAACCCAGTTTGGAAAACTCCTTCTGGGCTGGAAAAATCACCTGGATAAAGTTGCATTGGAAAAGGATCCCATTGGAGAGATGGAGAGGCTTTATAAACTGGTTAATGCCGCAACGGAAGCAGATGAAACTGTTTTGGAAGAAGCTAGAGCAGAACTGGTAAAGCTTCAAAGCGGAGACCCGGAAAATTTTGGAATCTGGCAGCAGATGGTCAGGCTTTCTCAGTCGCAATTCGATACCCTTTATTCCCGTTTAGGGGTTGCTTTTGATTATACTCTGGGTGAGAGCTTTTATAACGACAGACTTAAGGGCGTAGTTGATGACTTGGTCGCTAAAGGAATTGCTCGCGAGAGCGAGGGAGCTTATGTCGTTTTCTTCGATGATAAACCGGAATTGGCCCCCCACCCTGCCATTGTCCAGAAACGGGATGGCGCTTTTAATTACGCATCAACTGACTTGGCCACGCTCGAGTATCGCACGCAGAACTGGAAGCCTGACCAAATTCTCTACATCACGGATGGTCGCCAGCAACTACATTTCAAGCAAATCTTTACTACCTTCAATCGCTGGAAGGGAAATACCCATGTTAAATTGGTACATGTCTGGTTCGGTACTATTTTAGGCAACGATGGCAAACCGTTTAAAACCCGCTCCGGGGAGGTTATTAAACTGGCAGACCTTCTCAATGAAGCTGAGGAGCGCGCCTTGTCTGTCGTCTCCGAGAAAAACCCTGACCTGCCTGAAGAAACACGCCGGAATATAGCAAGAGTCGTCGGCATTGGCGCCGTGAAATACGCCGACCTCCTGCCCAGCCGCCAAAGTGATTACCAGTTCAGCTGGGACAAGATGCTTGCGTTTAATGGGAACACGGCTCCCTATCTTTTGTACGCTTACGCGAGAATACGAAGCATTTTCCGTAAGAATCAGGATGAGTTTTCCTCTTCCTTTAAACCGGAATCCATCGAAGATAAAGACCTTATATTTTCAACTCCCCAGGAACTTTCTCTAGCAAAACATCTCTTCTCTTTCGGGATCACTTTAGAGCAGGTGGCTGAGGATTCCCGCCCCAATATCCTTTGTAATTATCTTTACGACCTGGCCGGTCTTTTTGCTTCTTTTTACGAAAATTGCCCTGTATTGAAAGCTATTGATTCCGAAAAGACCTCAAGATTAGTCCTCTGCCACCTCACTGCAAAGGTGCTTCAGATGGGACTGCATACATTGGGGCTGGAAACTTTGGAAGAAATGTAGTACATTCACCCTTAGTTTTTATAGGAGTGTTGTTATGAAATTGAAATGGAAAAAATGGTTGTCTATCGCAGCCGGAGCTTTGGCTCTGCTGGCTGTCGTAGGTTACTTCGTCTTCACGAGCTCATTTTTCATTTGCAAGGTCGTCTTGCCCATTGCAGGAAGTTTTCTGAAAATGGAAATCAAGGCCGATGAGGTTAAGCTCAGCGGACTCTCGAATGTGGCCATTAAGAACTTGAAAGTTACCCCAAACGGGGAGGAAACGATTCTGGATGCCGAGGCTCTGAAATTAGAGCTCAATAAGCTGGATATTTCTTTTGCCTCTTTCAACATCAAAGAACTGCTTCTGGAAAAAGGGACTCTTAACATTGTCCAAACTCCGGAAGGAGGCAACCTGGCTGCAATACTGGCTCTCATGGGCGAATCTGATCCCAACAAACCGCCTTTGAATCTGCTCCTGGAGAAGCTCTCTGTGCAAGACTACCTAATTAAATGGAAAAAAATTGCCGAGGATGACACCTTGATGGGAGCTGAACTGCGAAATGTCAATGTCACCGGAGGTGGTTTAGGCAACGAGCTTACGGGCAAAGTTGCTCTAAGCACTGATATGGACTTCTATATGGGGTCTAACTATAAGATAGCTCCTGAGGAAAAGATGTCGGGCCCATTCTCCGCAGAAATCAATCTTCCACTAACCAAAGAGCTCATGCCGGGCCTTCTGAATGGTCCTATCCGCTGGGATATAGCTTCCGCTCAGGGTATGTTCGAGCCAACCAAGGAGCATAATATCACAGTTGATATGGCACTCTCGCTGCAAGAAATCCAAAAGTTGATTATTAGCTACAACCAGGAGAACAATACTCTCGCCAGCATCTCAAGCCAAGGAGCCCTCCATCTGGAAGATTTCGGCGTACTCCTGAACTACGAAGTTGATAAAATCGATTCTCGTTTCCTGAACGAGTTTTCAGAGCCATTTGGCGTCAAGTTCGAAAACGCAAAAATCAACTCCAAAGGAACATTCGAGATTGCCGACTCTTTAAACCTTTATAAGCTCAAAAACCAAACCCAGATTACTGATCTTGTCCTGGCTGCAGAAAGCTCCACTCAAGTAGTCTCCCTTGAATCAGACTTGGACTTGACTGCAAATCTTGAGCAACAAACGCTCAATATCACCAAGCTCTATGCAAAAGGACTCCGTGGGGAAAAAGAGTTTCTCGCGACGCAAATCTCCCAACCGGTCCTCCTGGGTTGGGGCAAAAGCGCCCCTGAGGGAGCCGTTGACTCCTCTATCCATAGCAAGCTGTCTTTAGATCTGGCCGATTGGAGAGGTTTCATCGGTGATGAGAGTGCCTCTGGCCAACTCATCACTGCTTTTGACATGGAAGTCAAAGAAAAGGGCACTCGTCTCGAATGTGCCAGCAGCTTGACGTTATCCGATATATCCACATTGGGTTACCATGCCTCTGGGGAGATTCGTTCGCAAAATCTCCTTCTGCTAGAAGAGAACTCGAGTCAAATCTCCGGCAACCTGGAGGTTAACCAGCTCAAGGCCTCCATTGACAATATAGGGATCACGAATTTCACGGTCCGCACTGATTATGAAATACAAGCTTCTCTGGCCCCAGCATTGGAAATCAAAAACATGGATATCCGCTTTACACCTACCCTCCAAGCGAAGAATAACATCAACATAAAGGGTAAGTTTGACCTCTCTCCTGAAGGCACTCCCTCTTCCTTAAATGTGTTATCAGATGGATTGGACCTGACGCCCATTTTGCACTGGGTTCAAGCGCTGTCTACTCAGACCTCTCAAGACTCTCAAAAAAATGTTGGAACAGCTTCTTCGACAAGCTCTACAGCGACTACAAGTCCAATTGTATTACCCATCAAGAATTTCACTGGAAAAGTTCAAGTCGATGCCATTTATCTGGAGAACGTCGTCCTTTCCAAGCTGGATACGAGCCTCGTTATAAAAAATGATGATGTGACTCTCATGGTTGCTCCGCTCCAAATGGCCTCTGAAGGATCCCAAGCTTCTTTTGAAACTGACCTCAAAATGAATTTGAAGGATATTTCCGTCAACATGAACTACGCACTTGCCAATGTAGATCAGAAAATCCTCAACACTTTTTCACGTTCTGCGGGACTTGAATTTGAGAAAGCTCTCTTTGCTTCGTCCGGAAACATCAAGGCCAGCAATGCTCTTACGCTTTTTGAACTGAAGAATCAGACAAGTCTGAAAGATATCAAGTTAACCGGAGCTCAGGAAATACCTCCGCTTTCTTTAACAGTTAATCTGGACGTTGGTGCCGATCTTCAAAAGAGCATTCTCAAAGCTAACGAGGTCGATGCAAAAGGCAGTGTAGGTGAAAAGAAGTTTTTAACCGCAGATCTGACAAAACCTCTCATGTTAAGTTGGGGGGCATCGCCGCGTGAGGCTGCCCCGGATTCAGCACTCAGTGTTGTTTGGAACTTGGAGCTGGCTGATTGGAAAGGCCTGTTACAAGACCCTCAGGCATCCGGAATATTAAATGGTTTACTCAACCTAAATGTGGCTGACTCGGGTAATAAAATTAACGTAGAAAGTGAATGCAATCTTAACTCTGTAACCCTGCTGGAGTATGCCGCAGCCGGCTCTCTTAAAGCTTCCGGACAACTCACCCGAGACCAGAGTAAGAGCGCTCTTGTCGGTACCTTTAAGGCAGACAGTTTCACTCTTCAGAGTGAAACGTTGGATATTAAAGATTTCTTCGTAAATGGAGATTATCAAATCGCGTTGGATCCTAACATATTGGACATCCAGAAGCTGAACGTCGCGTGGAAACCTACTGATCGCGCAAAAAATGAAATCGGTGTTACCGGTCAAGTGGCTTATGCCAATCTGGCTCAAGCCTCACGCCTAAAAGTTACGTCGGAATCCATGGATTTTACGCCTCAACTCGCCTGGCTTAAGTCCGCACCTGAAACGGCTGACGAAGCACAAGCTGTCGCCGCGACGGAGCCCGCAAATACTCCTTCGGATAATTCCTTACCTTTCCCCAAGGCAGAACCGCAACCCATTGATTTACCTGTCAAAGATTTTGAATGCGATCTAGATTTGGGCCTTGTTTATTTAGATCAAATGTTTGCAAGCAATCTTAATGCGAACATCTCCATAAAAACAAATGTGGTAGGACTAACCTCAAAGAGTCTAAATATCAACGGTGGCGATGCTAAGCTTTCTGCTCAGGCTGATTTAAATCATCCTGGCTACCGGTACACGCTCAATTATGACGCACCCTCTATTCCCGCAGCGCCTATTTTTAGTTTCCTCGCACCTGATATGCCGGGAGAACTTGCCAGCGGCCATATCTTTGCAATTGGGTCAATTAGTGGTTCCGGACTCACTGAGGGGGCCATTCAAAAGAATCTGGCTCTACAAAATGTGTGTGGACTAACCAACGTAAGCTTCCGCCCCATCAGCCCAGCCTATAAGCTCGCGCTGACGCCTATCTTGACGTTGCTCCGGATAAGTGATTTGGCAGATTCACCTATTTTGGGCGTGTATGCGAGCATGAATGGCACCAACGGCACTTTCAACATCAATTCTGCCCGAGTTGTTACCGACGCTTTTGAAGCCGACGTAACTGGCACGATGAATCTGGAACCAGTCTTAATGAATACCCCGTTAAGCCTGCCTGTGACAATCTATCTGGAGCCGAAAGTGGCTGAAAAATCCAATCTGTCTTCCATTAATGTGAGAACGAACGACATCGGATTCCTGGCGATGCCTGACTTTGTTAAAATTGCTGGAACCCCAGCCGCCTATAAAATCAATTTGAATGAAGTGGCCATAGCCGGATTGTTGTTAAAATCTGGCGTTGGTGCGGTAGGTGATGTCGGCGAAGGTGCTAACAAAATTGTAGGCCAGGTAGGAGGTTTGTTGGTTGGCGATTCCAATAACACCAATGGGGTAAAAGGAATTGCTGAAGGCTTGGGTAGTTTGGTGGGTATCAAGAAAAAAGAGGCCGAAACCAACGACACAACAGATGGCAATGCTCTCACCAATAAAGACAAACCTTCTTTGGGCGGTCTCTTTAATAGAATCAGAGGTAAACAGGAATGAAGCCATTAGAGTATTTCAAAAAAAATCGTGAACGGATGTTGGAGGAACTTATGGAGTTCCTACGTATCCCGAGTGTTTCGGCCCAACCGGAGCATAAGGAAGATATGCAGCGCTGCGCAAAGTGGCTATCAAACCACTGCAAAGCGATTGGCTTGAATGTTGAAATTCACCAAACCAAAGGCCACCCTATTGTTCTTGCTCGAACGCCTCACAGTGCCTCTAAGCGTTCCTACATGGTTTATGGCCATTATGATGTACAACCAGTTGAACCACTGGAAGGCTGGACGAAAACTAAAAATCCGTTTGAACCTGTTGTTAAAGAGGGGAATATTTATGGCAGAGGCACTTCGGATGATAAAGGGCAGTTATTCACTCACCTCAAAGCCATAGAATGCATTCTCAAGACAGGTTCTGAACTTCCTTTTAACGTTGTTTTCCTGATGGAAGGTGAGGAAGAAATCGGCAGCGGAAGTCTGAGCCAATTTCTTGAGGAGCACGCTGCAGACCTCCGCAGCGAAGCTGTCGTGATTTCCGACACGGGAATGCCCGCCATTACCTGTCCTGCCGTTACCTATGCTTTGCGCGGCGTCTTGGCATTTGAAGTATTCCTGACAGGACCTGATAGAGATTTACACTCCGGCATACACGGTGGCGGCGTGCAAAATCCGGCCCATGCTCTTTGTTCCATGATCTCAAGCTTGCATGATTCTCAAGGCAGAGTCACGGTTCCCGGCTTTTATGATGAGGTAGAGCCACTCTCCCCTTACGAGAGAGAACAGTTTAAAAAACTGCCCCATAATGATGAATCCTACAAAGAGAGCCTCAAACTGAAAAAACTCTTCGGCGAGGAAGGCTACACCACAGTGGAACGCCGTTCTTGCCGCCCTACCCTGGAAATTAACGGTTTGACCTGCGGATACCAAGGCACAGGTAGCAAAACGATTGTCCCATCGGTCGCCAGCGCAAAGATCACCTGCCGCATCGTCCCTCACCAAAAAGCAGATGTGATTATGGACAGAGTATGTAAACACATTGAAAATATTTGTCCTCCAACTGTTTCCATCAGGATTGTGCGTGGCCACGCCGGAGACCCTTATATCGTTGAGCCCGACAGTCCAAAAGTACAGGCTGCACTTCGCGCTTTGGGTCGAGCTTTTGAGCAGGAACCAACAATAATGCGTGAAGGCGGGTCCATACCTATCACAATGGAATTTAAACGCAAACTGGGTGCGGAGGCCCTTCTGATAGGCCTAAGCTTACCCGATGATAACGCTCATTCGCCCAACGAAAAGTTCAGTTTAGAGTGCTTTGACAACGGTGTCGCTACCAGCGTTTATCTTTGGGAAGAACTGTCTCCTCTATCTTCCTAATTAATTTTTTGTTTCAATCTGATATTGGCGGGATAAAAAGGAATCTTGCCAAAAGTTGTTCTATTTGTTAGTCTGAAACAGCTCTCGCATAGGGCTTTTACTTTCAGAAGTGTTTAAAAGAGATGCCGGTGTGGCGAAATGGCAGACGCACGGGACTTAAAATCCCGGGTCCTTTAAAAGACGTGTCGGTTCGAGTCCGACCACCGGTACCACTTTTAAAAAAGAAAAATAGAAAGTGAGTCATCAAATCAAACAATCTTTTGGTGGATAGTATATATGGACAACGAGAACCAGTCTGTTTTTTTCGATCACACAATCCAACTCCGAGTTCGATACAGTGAAACCGATCAAATGGGGACCTTTTATAACTCCCGTGCTTTGGAGTGGTTTGAATGCGGAAGAACTGAAGTGCTTCGCGCTTTGGGAATTCCCTATTCCACTATGGAAATAGAGGGTGTCTTCCTCCCCGTGATTGAGGCGCATGTGGAGTATCTTGATCGCGCAGAATATGATGATTTGCTCGAGTTAACCACACGTATCCTTTTCCAGGGTAGAGCCAAATTCCGCGCAGAAGAACTTTTAGTCAATACAGTCACAAAACGTGTGGTTGTAAAAGGGTACACCGTGCATGCTTTTGTAAACGTAAATGGCAACGCCATACGCCCTCCTCAGTGGCTCGTCGAGTCCTTTTACAAAGCAATTGCTGAGAGAAAGTTGGAACAAAAATAAGTGCAGCCAGTAAATAGAATGATGGAAGAAGGGATACGGCCATTTCCTGAAAAAGAAAAAAAAATATCTGAATCAAAGCCTCAGATAAAAACCTTGGTTTTGGAAAAAGAGGCCATTAGCGAGCTGACTAAGAAAATAGAAGAATGCATTCTTCGCTCGCAAAAATATCTTCTTACCGCGCAATCTGAGGAAGGATTTTGGAACTCGGAGCTCCTGGTAGACCCTCTTACTATTTGCGATTATATTATTTTCCTCCACTGGTCGGGAATCAGCAATCCCGAGCTTGAGGAAAAGGCTGCAAAACATCTTTTAAAAGAGCAGCATTCAGATGGTGGCTGGGGACAGTATACCGGATCTCCTTCCAATATAGATCTTTCTGTTAAAGCATACCATATTCTCAAAATAGCAGGAATCTCGGAACGAGACCCCAGAATGGTTCGTGCCAGGGCTACAATTTTAAGAATGGGAGGTATCCCCAAGACTAACACCTATACTAAATTCTACCTGGCTCTTGTGGGGCAATTCCCCTGGAAATATCTTCCCTCCATTCCACCGGAGCTCATCCTCCTTCCTAACTGGTTTGTTTTTAATATCTACGAGCTCTCCTCATGGACCAGGGCCATGGTGGTATCCATGTCCATTCTTAACCACTTTAAGCCCACACGAAATCTCCCGCCCGAGCATCAGATTAATGAGTTGTATCCTTATGGAACTGAAAAGGAAGATTTTTCCCTGCCACGCGATAAAAAGCTCTTTTCGTGGAGGAACTTCTTCCTTCTAGTTAATCGCTTCCTGAAATTTCATGATGCGCTTGCATGGAAGCCATTACGGAAAAAAGCGCTTAAAGCGGCTGAAGATTGGATGCTTGAGCGAATTGGCGAGGGAAGCGATGGCTTGGGTGCCATTTTCCCTTCCATGGCCAATGCTGTCATGGCTATTGAATCCTTGGGCTATTCTCGTTCCCACCCGATTTATATTAAAGCCAAAAAAGACTTGGATAACTTGGTCGTAAATGATCCGGTTACTGGCGAGATTCGTGTTCGCCCCTGCTTTGGGCCGATATGGGATACGGCAATTTGCTCTGTCGCCTTAGCCCAATCGGGACTGCCTTCAGATCATCCCAGTCTCAAAAAAGCAGCTGACTGGCTCCTAAGCAAAGAAGTTCGGCAGAGAGGCGATTGGTTTGTAAAAAACCCCTATCCCGAGTGCTCCGGCTGGGCATTTGAGTTCAATAACGTATTCTATCCAGACGTGGATGATACCGTCAAAGTGCTCTTGGGATTGAGGCTTATGAAAGCTTCCGATGAAGAACTGCAGGCAACCGTAATGGACCGGGCATTTCGCTGGGCTTTGAGCTTTCAGTGCAAAGAAGGAGGTTTTGCAGCTTTTGATAAAGACGTGACTAAACCGTGGCTGGAGAAAGTTCCATTCTCCGACCATAATGCCATTCTTGATCCGCCCTGCTCAGATATCACTGGGAGAATGTTGGAATACATCGGCAAAACTGATTACCCAATGGATTCAAAAACGTTAAAGAGCATAGTCGACTATATCAAAAAAACGCAGGAGCCTGACGGTTCCTGGTATGGACGTTGGGGCGTAAATTATATTTATGGAACATGGCAGGCATTGCGGGGCCTGGGGGCATTAAAAATAGACATGAACCAGGATTGGATCATCCGCTCTCGCAACTGGCTCGAATCCTGCCAAAATCCGGATGGGGGCTGGGGTGAAACGCCAGGCTCGTATGACTTCCCCTCTCTTAAGGGTTTGGGAACAAGTACTGGCACCCAAACGGCATGGGCGGTTATGGGCATCCTCTCTTTTGGCGACCCAACAAGGGCTAGTATAAAATCCGGGATCAAATTCCTCACTGACACGCAATATGCCGATGGAACGTGGAACGGAGATCAATACCCCGGAACCGGTTTTCCGAGAGTATATTATATGCGTTACGACTATTACCGGATCAACTGGCCTTTGATTGCTTTAGCTGAGTATCAGGATAGCCTCAAACAGTGGGCTCTTCGCTCAACACCCTGAAGAACAAAACCTCTATTTTATCTTTCGACCCAGCTGGCACAAAATAAATAGCCCGATACCACCGAAAGAAAAAACAAGGAAAGCTATCCCACCAATAATATAGATTGGCCTTTCGATAAAAATATGGACGACCATCCAGGGAACATCGAAGTAAAGCCATCTGAAAAACCGAATAATAAGGCCTTCATCTTTTGCATGTAAGTTTTTTAAGTCGCGTGATGGCCCTAAATACGCCGTTGGGTGAGGTGCTTTTAAATAAACGGGTTCTGGGTTTCTCCAGCTATCATATGATGACGCATGTTCCGACTCCCTTTGCTTGTAAGTTTCTCTTTCAGTAGGGTATTTGGAAGAAGATGCGCTGTAAGTGGGAACCGCATATTTGATCGTCTCTCCTGGCTCAGATCTTCTGTTATAGCTTGCATCGTAAATGGCAACCAATCCGCCTCCAAGAAGTTGATCGGGCAGCGTAAAAAAACTAAGCTCACTTTCTCGCGGTGAGTAAAACATTTCGTTTAGCGGGATAGATATTTGTTTTTTTCTGACAGAACGAGTAATACCTGTTGTTTGATTGCCGATTGTCTGTTTGAAATCCGCTTTCTCAAGCAATATTTTCCCTCCATCATCAATCTGAGTATTACATATACCAAATGAAAATGGTGTTTTCGGCGACAACCCTAAACTGGCTGTTAACCTATTATCCAAAAATGAATAATAATCACTACCAATAACAGTCTTTGAAGAAGAACTTGGGATATTCCTTTTAGAAAAAACCGTGCTGGAGTTATATGATGCCTCCGCAAGAGACTGCACTGAAAAGGACAAAACCAACACCAAGGAAATACCTCTCAGCAACCCTGCTAATATCCTTAAGGAAACCTTCTTTTTTCTGAGCGCCAAAAACATAGCCTGCTTAAAGCATCTCGTCAGAGACGCACCCACAGTCTTAAACATAGCCGATTTATTCTCGATTGGAAAGCCCTTTTCTTACTTGAATCGACCCTCTGGATAAATCTGCGAGTCGGTGTCCTCTTTAGCCAAGATCGTTTGATAACGAACTATGCCAGACGTATTACTCAACAGATATTCAAATATCAAAAAGAACCTCTGCGCGCCACCCGCCGGTTAAACACGCTTTAACCTTAAGGAGATGATACGTCACCGCCTTAATTTCGTTCTGAATCAAGTGGCGTGAAGGGTTATATTTTTCTCCAGATACAGTAGCCCTCAAATAATTTTCATTTATTGCGTTAACTTCAAAACTGCAAAATAGGTAATGCTCAACCGTGTGGATATAATTGAGCTCAGACAACCACTCTACCAACAACGACTCATAGCCATTGGCACAAATCTCAAATTCTCTAGTTTCTTTTGGAAGGACTGAACCCAAATCTGTCAGCTCATAAAACATCCCCCAGGCACATCTCTCGAATAACTGCTCCAAAGTAGCGGCAGATACTTGTATACCTGCATCTGCCGCATGTTCTAACGGAATAAGCCAACTCGGTTTGGGGAGCATTTTTTACTCTTTGGGCTCAGCACTTCCCTCTATAGAGGGAAGCTTAGGCTTGAGCTGAGGGAAGAGGAGTACATCCCGAATGCTATCCTGCCCCAAAAGCATCATCACCAGCCGGTCAATCCCCACGCCCATACCTCCGGCAGGAGGCATTCCGTGCTCCAAGGCCAATAAGAAATCCTCGTCCAGTTTTTGTTGCTCTCCACCGGCCTGATGTTCAAGCCGCTGCCTTTGTTCAATCGGGTCGTTCTGCTCTGAATATGCAGGTGCTATTTCCTGACCATTCATGCAACACTCGAATACTTCCACGACAGAAGGATCCTCGGGAGAAAGTTTTGCAAGTGGCACCAGCTCTTTGGGCAAATGGGTCACAAAAGTAGGTTGGATTAAAGTCGGCTCAATCATTTTCTCAAAAATTGCTGAGGTTACTTCAAAGTCTTCGTAGTCGTCTCCGATCTCAAGACCCATTGATAACGCCCTCTGTCTCCGCTCGTCCGGGGTAATCTCAAACCAGTCCTCGCCTGCTTTTTCGCGGACCATGTCTTTGTATTTCGCCTGCTTCCACTGGGTCAAATCAATCCGTTTGTTGACCTGCCCCGTTTCGTCTCTGGTTTCTATTACCAGGGAGCCTAAAACCTTTTGGGCCACATGGGTGACCATGTCTTTTAAAAGCTCCATCATGCTTGCATAGTCGCCAAAGGCCTCATATACCTCCATCATGGTAAACTCAGGATTATGGCGGCGATCCAAACCTTCATTTCTGAAATTCCGTCCGATTTCAAAAACGCGGTTAAAACCTCCTACCAAAAGCCTTTTCAGGTAAAGCTCCAGCGCAATGCGTAAGTAAAAATCGCAGCCCAAGCTATTGTGGTGGGTGATAAAGGGAGTTGCGGCAGCGCCTCCGGGGATCGGTTGCATCATGGGAGTTTCAACTTCCATAAACCCACGGGAATTCAGGAACTGCCTTATTTCATGAAGGATGATACTCCTTTTAATGAATACACCCCGTACCTCCTCGTTGGACATCAAGTCCAGATAGCGCTGACGATAACGTATTTCCGTATCAACAACCCCTTTGCGCTTCTCAGGCATGGGGCGAAGAGATTTTGAGAGAACGGTAAAAGACTCAAGCTTTATTGAAATTTCCCCTGTACGTGTTTTAAAGTATTTACCTTGGACGCCCAGGAAATCGCCAATATCCAAATGTTTAAAAAGGGCAAACTGTTCTTCTCCTAAAATTTGCTTTTGGGCATAAACCTGAATTCTTCCACTTTGATCCCGAATATCAAAGAAAAGACTTTTACCCATATCCCTGTATGCCGTAATTCGTCCAGCCAAGCAAATTTCCTTGCCCTCTTCGAATTGCTCGCGAGCTGTATCTATATCACAGTCAGGTCTGCTCTTGTTCATAAAGGGATTGATTCCCTTTTGCAGCAGCGCATTCAGTTTTGCTTTTCTTTGTTCAATAAGTGAGTTTGTATCATCCATACTTTTTTCTAATTATCTATCGAAGAATTTTGAAACCATTAAAAAGCCAAAAGGCAACACTCCTCATGTCGCCTCGGCATACGTTTCCCTTCTATTATTATATGCTCGTTAAACAACTAATGAGGCGGAAACAGAGTTACTGGGCTTAGACTTGTAGTGGCGAACCAAGTCTACCATGAGGGAGGGGTGAAGGAGCATCACTTTCTTAACCACTGATGGGAAACAAGTTTCAAAAGCCGTTTTCCAATTATCTCCCAATTGAGAAGCAACCATCATCTTTACCACATCATTATCCTCAGAAATAATATCATTTTCACTCCAGTTGTAAGCGACCGGTTTAAGACTGAGCAGCTCAGCGGGCACAAAAATAATCGGCTTCGAATCCAAAGGGTGAAATGGCACGCAATAGGTTTTGTTCATATAGCGATAGCGGCCGTTCGCTATCCCGTGCTCCTGAACGACACGATCAGTGTATGCAAATAAATTGGGAAGGATCACCTTGGCAACCATACCGCCAGCCCGTTTCATTTCAATCCCTTCCAGAACAGCCACCAGTGGGAATAGTTCCGTATCGGTAATTCCGGCCCGTATAAACTTTCGAGCCGTGGCAGTTAGCGCTGCTACCATATCTGCCTTCATACCGGAGAGCCCCCTGCTAATCGCATGAGAGAAATGAATACCCATATCATCCAGATGAAGCTCATTCAATACCTCAGAATAAAAGACGTCATCGCTTCTGCCCGAAACTTGCAACAAGCGTATCAGCCCAGACGCATAGCGGCGAAAACGATGATTTGCCAGCTGGATTTCAGGCGTTTTCGATGTTAAAAGCGCATGAGGGTCCACATAAACCAAGGAATCCCGGTTTACTAACGCATTAAAAACGCCACCCTTCTCCAACACTTCCGGAGAGACACCTAAAAGGTCACTCAGTTTAGTACTCATATCTCAAAACCCTTTCCCATTCTCTCAAACTCCGTTTGTATTTGTCCAGCAGGAAGAGCATGGGAAAGCAGACAATTGTATTATTTATGCATTCTGGAGGTAAGTTGCTCCTTTAATCCAGTTTATTCAGGCTCAGGCAGCAGGCCTCCCGTTATTGTTTTGCGTATGTCAAAGCACCCAGGTAAAGTGTGCGGGCGATGAATGCGAGTGTTCTAGCTAACGGTCTCATTTTTTATTTTTGTTTTATAATAGCTCTCAGTTTTCATGAGTTTGCTCATGCCTGGGTGGCATCTCGGTGTGGCGATAACACGGCAAAAGCACTCGGGCGCCTTACGATAAATCCTCTGGCCCACATAGACCCTCTGGGTACGGTGATTTTGCCCTTGCTTATGATATTTTTGCCCGCTCTGGGGTCTACAGGAGCTGCTTTGAGCAGTTTCGTGATTGGTTGGGCTAAACCCGTACCTGTAGATCCCCGGAATTATCGCAGGGGAATTCGCGATGATAATTTGGTTTCCGTTGCAGGGCCGCTCTCCAATCTGATTCTGGCCTTTATAACGCTCATACTCTTTAAAATTATTTCAGCCGGATTTGCTCAAGATCAAAGTTTCGCTGACGGATTTTCCCAATTCCTGTTAAATCTGGTTTATATCAATATCCTGCTGGCATGGTTTAACATGATACCGATTCCTCCTTTGGATGGATCTCATTTGCTTAAGAATTTCACCCGCATGAGTTATCAAACCTATTTCTGGCTCAGCCAGTGGGGTATTTGGATTTTAATTATTGCCCTCAATTTCACCCCCTTGCGGAAAATATTAGTACTATTGATCTCCATAACAATTAAAGCAATGGCTTTCGTTTTGAGGCTTTAGCCGTAGACAGGCATTCGGGGCGAGCATTTTTTTGCAAGTAGTTTTGGCGTTTTTGCTCGCCTAAAGGACCCTGTTCTGTAATGGTATTACGGATGTTGTTGAGCGTTATGAAGAAGGTATTATTTGTCATGCTGCTTGCGCAAGCAGTGATCGGTTACGGAGCCCCTCTGGAACTCTTTGTAGCTCCCGTTGAGCAAGGCGGCAACAACCAAAATCCCGGTACACAGGAAAAACCGTTAGCTACTTTTTCGGCAGCTCGGGACCTTTTGAGAGAAATACAAAGGGAAACGATGCTTCCGCCTGAAGAAGGCGCGGTTATTCATCTTCTCCCCGGTGATTATTTAGTCGATAGCACCCTGGAACTAAACTACGAAGATAATGGCCGCATGGATCGCCGGATCGTTTACTGCTCCTACTCTACAACAAATCCGGCTCGGCTTATAGGCGGGCGCTCCGTGACTAATTTTGTTGAACTATCTGATAAATCCATCCAGGAGCGACTTGTCCCGGAAACCCAAGGGAAAATATGGGCTGCGGATTTAGGCGCTTTGGGGATGAAGAATTTTGGACAACTTCGTTCCAGAGGCTTTGCCAGACCTACTCATCCGGCTCATTGCGAGCTCTTCTATGATGGCAAACCGATGACTTTGGCTCAATGGCCGAACCCGGGTGAGTTCTCAAAAATCGCCGGCTTTGCTGAATCAGGTACAAATGATGAACATGGTGGAACTATCGGTTCCAAAGAAAACGGTTATTTTTATGATGGAGAAAGGCCTGGCACATGGAAAACTCCTTCCCCTGCCAACAGTATCTGGGCTCATGGCTACTGGGCCTGGGATTGGGCCAACTCTTATGAAAAAGTTTTAAGTATTGATCCCGAAAAGAAACTCATAAAAACAGAGGGCGTCAATTACGGCTACCGAAAAGGGCAACGTGTCTCATACGTAAACGTGCTTGAAGAGCTTGATCAGCCCGGTGAGTACTATGTGGACACGGAAAAAGGTATACTCTATTTCTGGCCGCCCACCGAAGGAAAGCCTGACAGGGAAGCTTTTGTTTCAGAATTGGAAACACCGATGATTCGCTCTTCAGGAGCCTCATTCATTACCTTCGAAAACTTAACCCTGACTGCCTGCCGTGGCGAGGGAATCACTATTGAAAAGGGCACTGCGGTTATCATCACAAACTGCCGCTTTGTCAATATCGGCAGCCGCGGAGCCAGCATTTCGGGAGGTTCGGGCTGTATGGTGCTTAACTGTGACTTTACCCAGACTGGGGACGGAGGCGTTTATCTCTCCGGAGGCGACCGCCAGACTTTAAAACCCTGTGGCCACATTGTCCAGGATTGCGTCTTTCAAAAACAAGGCCGATGGTCCCGTTGTTATGTTCCCGCAATCGGTTTTGATGGTGTCGGCATCAAGGCCCGGCATAATTTGATTTTTGACCACCCTCACTGCGCTATTCTCTACGGTGGAAACAATCACACAATTGAATTCAATGAAATTCACCACGTTGCTTTGGAGACCGGAGACGTAGGGGCCATCTATGCAGGCAGAGACTACACTATGCGGGGCAACAAGATTCAGTACAATTACATTCACCACACTGGCGGGGTCGGGATGGGCAGTATGGGTATTTACAATGACGACAGCCTGAGCGGAACTTACATGTATGGAAACCTCTTCCATAAGGTTCAACGCGCCGTCTTCATGGGAGGGGGCCGCGACTTTGTAGTTCAAAACAACGTTTTTGTGGACTGTAATCCGGCCGTTTCGCTGGATGGACGCGGCTTAGATAAAAGCCCGGTTTGGTACAACCAAGTCTACGGGACGCTCAAAGAGCGCCTGAATGCGGTTCCTCGGAACATCTATGAAAAGAATTATCCGGAAATTTACACTGTTGATAAATACCTGGCTCAGACCAACGGGGTACCTCCGGAAAACATTCTAGTAAAAGATAACATCTCTTTTGGCGGCAAATGGAAGGAAGTATATTGGCACGCAGAAGATCGTATGGTGGACTGGGTGAATAACTTCGTTGACCAGGATCCGGGGTTTGTAGACGCTCCCAACGGGAACTTTGCACTGAAGCCTGACTCCCCTGCCCTCAAGATGGGCATCAAACCTCTGCCTCTGGATCAAATCGGCCCTCGCAGAAAATAAAGAAGATCAGGGTCATACAATACATTTTTCCGAGCGCTCTTTCTATCATAATTCTTGGCACCCTGACCTGGATAAGCTAGACTGCTGGGCGCAAATGAAGTTGCGACGGCGGATTAGCTTTTTAGTGGCTCTTTTGGTAACTGGCATTCAGGGATGGGGACAAACGGAGCCTCAATCCCAGCTATGGCATTTGGAGTCACTCAGCCAGGATGGACATATAGATTATGATTACAACACAGGCATCAGCCATGCAGTAGGCGGTGTCGTTGTTACTTTCGAAGATGCCATTCTCTCCGCTGATGAAGCCACCTTGGATAACAACACCGGGGAAGTTGTCGCTACGGGAAACGTCATTGTCCAGCAGGGTGATATGACTTGGTCGGGAACGAAGGTTGAGTACAACTTCAAAACCCGCGAGATGAAAACCGGGCTCTTTAAAGCGGGCTCTGCCCCGTATTTCGCATCCGGTGCCGGTTTGAGTTACGACGTCGAAGGGAAAGAGTATGAAATGCAAAACATCTCTATGTCCACCGATGACGTGGCTGATCCCTATTTCAAAGTTCGAGCTAAAGTATTAAAAATATCCCCCGGCGAATATGTGGAAGCTCGCAAGGCAACAGTCTACGCAGGAGACACCCCCATTTTCTACTTTCCTTACTATCATCGGAATCTAAAAAAACATCGCTTTTTCTACGTACCTGAACCTGGTTACAGAAGTGTTTACGGGGCTTATTTGCTGAACGGATTCCATTACGATTTTAATCAAAATCTTTCGGCAGCTACCCATATCGATTATCGATGGGATAGAGGACTGGCCGGCGGTCAGGACTTCGAATTCAGGCACGAAGAGTGGGGAACCGGGAACCTCCAGACCTACTACACTCGTGATAAGGATCCGCATCAGTACAAGGGAGAAACCTGGATTCCCGAGGAACGGCAGTGGGTTTACTTTGATTACCGGTTGCAACTGCGTCCGGATATGGAAATCAGGACAGCTATACGGGAGCAGTCCGATCTTTACGCACTTAGAGACTTCCAAGAGGATATTTATGAAAAGAATCAGCAACCTTCCAGTTTCGCTGAATTCAACTACGATTGGTACAATTTTAACCTAAACGTTCTGGCCCAGCCAAGGGTCAACGATTTTTTCCAAACGGTGGAGCGATTGCCCGATGTGAAGTTTGATGCTTATCGGCAACAGCTGGGAGTATCCCCCTTCTACTACGAAAGCCAATCACAAGCCGGCTATTTTAATTATCGATATTCGAACATGGATGCTTTCCGCCCCGATGATTACAGCGCTTTTCGTGGAGATACTTACCACCAGATCACGCTTCCTGTCGCATCGTTCGGGTGGCTGAATTTTTCGCCACGAGTGGGTGGCAGAGGTTCTTTTTACAGTGAATCCGAAGGCTCCAGCAAGAAAACAGCCAATGTTGGAAGAGCGGTTTTCAACACGGGAGCTGAAGCCTCTTTCAAGCTCTCTCGAACGTGGAAGAATGCTGAAAATAAATTTTGGGACGTGGATGGTTTGAGGCACGTGATTGAGCCTTCTTTTAATTATATTTTTGTACCCGATCCCAGTAGAAATCTTCAGGAGCTGCCTCAATTTGACGAGCTCACCAGTGCTTACCGGCTTATGCCGCTGGATTACCCCGATTATAACTCCATTGATTCGATTGATAGCGAAAATGTGATGCGCCTGGGGTTAAGAAATCGGTTGCAAACCGAAAGAGAAAACCGATTGGTTAATCTGATCAACTGGGCTATTTACTGCGACTGGAGGCTGGACCCCAGAGAAGACCAAAGTCGCTTTTCAGACTTTTACAGTGGGCTTAATTTTTATCCTCGCGAGTGGATCAGCTTCACTACAGAAAACAGAGTATCCACTGAGACCGGTGATATGCGTGAATCAAGCAACTATCTCACACTGCACCCCTCTTCTGTGTGGAGCTTGGCCTTTGGATATCGATTCATGGAAAAGCGCATGATTACAGGCTATCCTGATTGGTATAGCAACAATCTCTTTATGGGCCGTTTCACTCTCCGTATTAATGAAAATTATGCCTTCAGAACCCGTCTTCAGTTTGAAGCACGCGACGGGACCCTGGAGGAGCAGGAATACACCCTCTACCGGGATATGCGCTCATGGGTAGCTGCTTTCCGCTTTAAAATCAGGGATAATCGCGAAGGACCTATGGATTTTTCAGTCTCTTTTGGGCTACAATTGAAGATGATGGCTTCACCCGAGCTGGGTGGAGATACAGATACCTGGAACTTCACTCCAACAATATCTTAGTTTGTTTAAGAAAAAATGAATCTTGATAAGCATACAGGCAAAACTAAAGCAGCCGCTCGCCGAATACTTTGGAAACTGATTATTCTGCTTTTCGCAGTGGCCATAGGAGGATTTATCACTCAGTTGCTCTCCTCTTTTCTCGTAGCCGCTTCAGGAGTTATTCTCGTTCTCTGGCTCGCGCTCCTGGCGTTTACCCTTTACTTTTTCCGGGACCCGACTCCCCATATTCCTGATGAAAAGGGTGTGATCGTGGCTCCCGCACATGGGACTGTTGACTATATAGGTGAAGGAATTGAGCCCCAGTATTTGAAAGGGACGTGCAAACGAATTTCGATCTTCCTCTCTGTTTTTGATGTCCATGTTCAAAACGCCCCCATTGCGGGTCACATTGAATATATGGAGCATAAGAGTGGCGAATTTGTAAACGCTCTCAAACTTAGTTCGGCCACCACTAACGAAAATCTCTTGATAGGCTTGCGAGATAAAGACTCTTCACGAAAGATTTCAGTGAGATTGATTGCCGGGCTTATTGCCCGCAGGATTGTGCCTTGGGTCAGAACAGATGAGCAGGTTCAGCAAGGAGAGCGAATTGGATTGATCCAATTTGGCTCTCGAGTTGAAATCTATTTGCCCTTGGATTCAGTAGTCACAATACAACTGGGGGGGAAAGTTCGTGGCGGAGAAACTGTTTTAGCTAAATGGTAAAGATGCTTATATGAAAGAAAAGCAGATAAAACCTGAAAACCTGCCTCACACCCAACGCCCTGAGGATGAGGTAAACGAAAACAAGGGAGTTAAAATTTACTTCCTTCCCAGCCTGATGACTGCAGGAAATCTCTTTTGTGGTTTTTTGGCTCTCACGAAAATTGTTGAGGCGGATATTACCTCTCATAGCTTTTCATCCGTCATTTACCAGGCTCTGCTTTTTATTTTGCTTGCCTGCATCTTTGATGCCTTGGACGGGCGAGTGGCCCGGATGGGAGGAGAAGAAAGCCCCTTTGGGAGAGAGTTTGACTCTCTGGCCGATTTGATTTCATTCGGGGCTGCACCCGCTTTCTTGGTGCATCGGATTGTGCTTGAACCCGTTTTCGAAGATATCCCGGAAATAGGCTGGTTTGTAGCTTCTATCTACCTGGTCTGTGGTGCCTTGAGACTTGCGCGATTTAACTGCGTGGCTGCCTCTCCCACTCACAATCAAAAACCACCATCAAGGGATTTTGTCGGCTTTCCCATCCCGGCCGCAGCGGGTTTAGTTGCTTCTCTGACTCTTTTTATGCTCTGGTACCAGGATAAAGAGTTTGTTGTCGGCAACTGGAGATATACCCTTCCTTTCATAATGGTTTTTTTGTCTTATATGATGGTGAGCAACGTGCGCTATCCTTCTTTCAAGCACCTTAGTCTGAAAACTCGTCCTCGCTCGCGCAATTCGTTTGCCTGGATTGTGATCGCCGCTTTGGGCATCGGCGGCTGCATTGTCATGAGAGCATACGTTCTTCCCATTCTTTTGCCTGCAGCTTTTTTTATCTATTTAGCCTATGGATTAGTACGGTTCTTTTGGGATAATAAAGCAAAGAAAAGTCCCCCAGAAACCCCTTCTCCTAACGCCCCGCAGGGATAAAATGCTCTTTTGGCCCATTATTAAACCTTTTCTGGTAGGGATACTGAGTGGTTTCATCACTTCTGTGCCGGTTGGACCTATCAATGTGACGATAGTAAACGAAGGCGCTCGAATGGGATTCCGGTCGGCTTTTTTTATCGGAATCGGCGCGGTCACCATGGAGGTCTTGTACTGCATGGTTGCTTTTACCGGGTTTGCTTCGCTTTTCGACTCCAGTCTCGTTCGCGCAATGATGGAATTAATGAGTTTTCTTCTCCTAAGCATTTTGGGTTTGAAGTATCTCTTTGCCAATAGCATCGAGGTCAAGGTATTGGCAGCCAATTACGTTGAAGAGAAGCTTCACCTTCAAACTGCTTTCACAATGGGATTTCTTAGGATATTGCTCAATCCGGTTGTTCTTCTTTTTTGGATCACCATGGCAACCACCGTAATTTCCCACGAGCTGGTCAGTATACAGTTTACAAGTAAATCGATTTACATCGCCGGAGTCGGGGCCGGATGCCTGGGATGGTTTTGGTTTCTCGCGTATGAAGTAGCGAAACGCAGACACCGATTCTCCAACAAAGCTCTTCTAAACATTTCGAGGGTTTCCGGCATTCTTCTGGTGGGACTGGCTTTCATTATGGGCCGCAATTTGACCCTGGACTTAATGAATCTTCCTTAATTCCCGGGAAGCAAATAGAAATTGCTTTTCAAAGAGCTTCCTGCATATGATGGCCATATGTACGCTTGGCCAGCGATTTTGACTTTTTTTTATGCTGCACTCGTAGCACTTCCTGCCATGGAACTGGTCCCTTTGTCTTCTATGGATATGTCCGCCGCATCGCAAGAATGGGGAGCTCCACAGATAAACCGCTCCATACGTGAAAAAAAATTGTCTGTAGGAGGGCAAGAATTCGAAACAGGACTTGGAACTCACGCCGCTTTTCGCTATATCGTCCAACTCAATAAAGGCACGCAAAAATTCACCTCCTGGGTTGGAGTCGACGACAGCGCTAATAGCAATGGAAAAGCCAGTGTTCAATTTCGTCTTGTAGCCGACGGAGATGAAATTTTCATCTCACCTGTGATGCACGAAGGCGACGCACCTCTTAAAATAGACGTTGACCTTACCGAGAAAGAAATACTTGTTCTCTCTGTCCTCCCGGCTGGCGATGGAATCAGCTTCGACCATGCCAATTGGTGCAACGCTTTCTTTCATGTCACCGGGGAAAAGCCGGTTCCCGGTACCCCATGGTGCGGACAAGCAACTATTCTGGCACCAAAACCTTCTGCCAAGCCCAAAATTAATGGAGCTAAGGTGTTCGGGGTTCGTCCGGACAGCCCTTTCCTTTTTACGATTGCCGCTACAGGCAGCCGTCCTATGTCTTTCTTTGCCGAACAGCTTCCTGCAGGCCTGCAGTTAGATACAGTTACAGGTCAGATTCAGGGAAAAATATCCGTCCCGGGAACCTACCCATGCTCTTTGATCGCATCCAACGCTCTGGGCGTAGTGAAAAGGCCTTTTAGGATTGAATGCGGCAATCGAATTGCGTTGACACCGCACATGGGATGGAACTCCTGGTACATCTGGGAAAATAATGTCACCGATAAAATTGTCCGTGATGCTGCAGACGCTATGGTTTTGAGCGGAATGATCCAGCATGGTTATCAATATATCAATATTGACGACTGCTGGGCCATCAAACCCGGCTCTTCTGACCCAACCCTACAGGGCACTGAAAGAGACGAACAAGGACGCATCCTCTCCAATAACCGCTTCCCGGATATGAAAGCCCTGACAGACTACATTCACTCCAAAGGGCTGAAAGCCGGAATTTATTCCTCACCTGGGAGACTGACTTGTGCTGGCTTTGTCGGCTCTTACGGACACGAGTTGGATGACGTTCAACGCTTCGCCGAGTGGGGATTTGATTTTCTGAAATACGATTGGTGCTCTTACGGCAGGGAAATTCCCTCTTCTCCTACTTCGGAGGATATGCAAAAACCCTATTGGCTAATATCCAAATGCCTGAATATCCAGCCTCGTGATATTGTATTAAATCTTTGTCAATACGGAATGAGTAATGTCTGGGAATGGGGTGGTCTCTATGGGCAAAGCTGGCGAACTGCAGGTGATCTAGGGTTAAGTTTTGAAAAAATTGCTCATCAAATTTATACGGATGGATTCGGACTCGATGGGAAACAATCCTACCACAAACCCGGTCAGTACAATGATCCAGATTATATTTTGATTGGAATATTAAGTAACTGGAAGGGACAAAGAGTTCCCACTCCATTAACTCCCGATGAACAATATACTCACGTCACCCTTTGGTCGCTGCTGGCAGCGCCCTTGATTTTCAGCGGAGATATTACTCAAATGGACGAATTCACTTTGAGCCTGTTAACTAATGACGAAATGATTGAGGTGAACCAGGACCCTCTTTGCATTCAAGCTCACTGCGTTAAAAAAGAGGGGGACATTCAGGTCTGGATAAAAACCCTGGAAGATGGATCCCGCGCTGTGGGGCTCTTCAACATGGATGACGTCTTCCACAAAAACGCTACCCTTTTATGGAGCGAACTTGGAATAGAAGGAGAGCATCGTGTCCGGGATATCTGGAGACAAGAGGATATCGGAATGCTTAAAGACAGCTTCACGACCAAAATCAACCCTCATGGCTGCATTGCGTTGAGGATATGGTAACGTGTAGGAAGCGCAGCCTCAACGGCAAACACACGATGCCCGCTTCCGCTAAACTGAGGAACAGTAAAAAATTTGTTCCTCAGTTTGGCTAATTACGAACTCTGGCCGCGGTACATTCTTGTATTTTCTTCAAGTCTGCACTTCCGGTGCCATCGGCTCCATTAGCTGTAATCTTCATCGTTCTCGGATCTTTCCACTTGAAGGTCTCTGCATGCCCATCCGCAAAGCTGAAACTACCTCCATTATTGTGGCGAGTGGATGGAAAGTTCAAAAATTGATTCCCTTCAGGAAGAAAACCAAAGTGACCATCATCTATGGAGAGCTCGTGCTCATCCAGAAACACAAATGCTTTACTGGGTCCCGGAAATACGATATCCGTAGTCTTCTTATTAACACGATAGGTACCTGCAGGCGCTACACTGTAGGGGGGGACGGATGCAATATCTACCCCATTCATGTAGCAGTTAATAGAGACGCTGCGCACGCGCTCATAAGTCCTGCCTGCAAAATTGACCATATACTTATCTCCGGGGCAACGGTAGATCTTCGTGGCTTTATTGTAATTCCACAAAAGACCTTCTTTGAGGAATAGATCATTGGTGGAGTCTGGTTCATTATCGGATGCCAAGCCCATAATTCCATTCACCCAGCAATCAACCTTGCTGCCGGCCGCGTAGCTTTCCAGATTAGGAACCACTGCTTCGTTATTATCCTGGGAATACATCGTCCAGCAAAGAGTCAGCTGTCTGAGATTCCCGACACATTGAATTTGTTGCGCCTTGCTTTTTGCTTTCGACAAGGCCGGGAGAATCATCCCTGCCAAAATCGCTATGATAGCAATTACCACCAACAGCTCAATGAGCGTAAAACCGCTCTTCTTATAATTCTTAAGAGTCATATCGCACTAGTTTTCAAAAGTTACCACAGGCTCTCAACAATTGTTATTCAATCTCTTATCTAAGAGAAAACCTTTTTGACAGCCTATCAAAAGCTGTTGACTCAGAAAGCCATTTTTATGTGAACTAAGCCGATAGTCAACAAACTCGACATGAAACATTTTAAGGAGGAATCAACCTCAGCTCAAGTCTCCCTCAACAAGAAAAAGGGATAAATATTCAAAATCTTCCAGAATCTTTCATCATCGGATTAAAGCGAGCACCATCTGTCAGATACTCAGTAGGAAAGGTTGCTCAATCCTACACATAAAAACTCAGTGAAACACCCACGCACACGATCAAAAACCTCCTATTTCTGCCTAAATTTTGATTCACCTGCCCTGCCAAAGCTGCTACATTGCCTTTATGAGGCTGCTAAATTATTTAACGAGCTCTTGGAAAACCACGGTTTGTATCGTTCTGTTGGCTGCGGGTTCTTTTTCACTGTCTGCGCAGGAAAGCCCCACCCAACCACAGGCAAAAGCCGAGGCTGTATCACCTTTTGTTTCTGCACAACCCATCTGGCCCAAAGGATTGGTTGATGACAAAAACATTACAATAGGATATCGCACTCTCTTCCAGCGTCCCGCTGGAAATCAGGCGACCTTGAAAATTACAGGTCACTCACTCTACAGGATATTTCTGAATGGACAATTTTTAGGCCACGGACCGGCGCGTGGTCCTCACGATTACTATCGGGTGGATGAGTGGAGTCTCAACGGAAAGATGAAAAAGGGCGAGAATCTCTTAGCGGTGGAAGTGGCGGGATACAACGTCAATAGCTTTTATCTCGTAGACCGCCCCCCGTTTCTTCAGGCTGAGCTTTTGAATGGCCGGGGTAAAGTCATTGCCTCGACCGGAAACGACGGTGCGCAGTTCGAAGGAATTGTGCTGAACGACCGAGTTCAAAAAGTACAACGCTACAGCTTTCAGCGACCTTTTACTGAGGTCTACAGACTTGCTTCTGATTTCAATGAATGGCGCACAGATCCGAAATCGAGAGTGAAACCCCTCGAGAACGAAGTACAACCACCAAAAAAATATTTACCTCGCAGAGTCCCCTACACGTGGTTCACGAAAATGTACCCGACCACAATCATCTCTTCCGGAACGTTGGCGACAAATATTCAGCCTGCCATTTTCTGGAAAGATCGTTCCCTGACAGGTATCGGCCCTCAGTTGGGCGGCTTTCCTGAAGCCGAACTCACATGTATCCCCAGTTTGGAGCTTCAAACGGTCGCAAACAAGGACTCGGAAACGCTCAACATCCCCTGGGATCGCGAGAACCATCTCCTGGAACTAAAAGGATCGGAATATCGCATCCTGGATTTTGGGACAAACTCTTCAGGATTTATCGGCGCAAAAGTTGAAGTGAACAAAGATACCCGACTTTTCTTCACCTTTGATGAGATACTTCGGGATAATGACGTCGATTTCAAACGTCTGGGCTGTGTCAACATTATCGAGTATGATCTGGCTCCCGGAACTTACTTTTTGGAATCCTTTGAGCCCTACACCTTCCGCTACCTGAAAGTCATGAGCCTTACGGGCGATTGCTCTGTAGGTCAGATCTATCTGCGCGAATATGCCAACGACGCTGTATGGGATTCTGATTTCCGTTGCAGCGATGAGCGGATGAACCATATTTTTGAAGCAGCCCGACACACTTTCCGCCAGAATGCCATCGATATCTTCATGGATTGTCCTTCACGGGAAAGAGCAGGATGGCTTTGTGACAGCTTCTTCACAGCACGAGTCGAATACGACCTCACCGGCCAAAGCATCATTGAACAGGCTTTCCTGGAAAACTATCTGCCGCCGGAGAAGTTTGAAAACATACCCGAGGGAATGGTAGCCATGTGCTATCCAAGTGATCATTATGACGGAGTATTTATCCCCAATTGGTGCATGTGGATGGTTTCCCAACTGGAAGAATACGTTCAGCGCACGGGTGACTATCAGATGGCCGATAGAATGAAACCACGCGTATTGGGAATTATTAACTTCCTGCAAAAATATAAAAATTCCGATGGCTTACTGGAAAAACTCCCCAGCTGGGTCTTCGTGGAGTGGTCTCGAGCAAATAGCCTGGTACAGGATGTAAACTACCCCTCAAATATGCACTTCGCTGCCATTTTGGAAATCGCTGCCAAGCTCTACAATATGCCTGAACTGGCAGCGGAAGCTTACGTTATCCGTGAAACGGTCCGTAAGCAGTCCTGGAATGGAAAATTCTTCGTTGATAACGCCGTACGCAAAGACGGAAAGCTCGTTCTTTCTGGGGAATCCACCGAGGTATGTCAATATTTTGCATTCTACTTCAATGTGGTATCTCCCGAAACTCATCCCGACCTCTGGACTACGCTCGTCAATGACTTCGGGCCCAAGCGCAAACTGACTAAAACCTGGCCAGAAATTCATATGGCCAATCAGCTCATTGGAAACGTGATGCGTCTGGAACTTCTTTCCCGTTACGGAGGCAACTTGGATAAAATTCTGGATGAATCCGTCGAGTATCTTCTCTACATGGCAGAACGCACAGGCACCCTCTGGGAAAACGATGGCGACTATGCCAGCTGTAACCACGGTTTTGCCAGTCACGAAATCCGTGTTCTTTATCGGGATGTTCTGGGAGTGAAATCCGTAGATAGAGTACGCCGGATCGTGAAACTCGATATCGGGTGTATCCCCCTTGATTGGTGCGAGGGTTCACTCCCAACGTCTGAGGGTATTATCAAAATCAAATGGGAACACAATAAAGAGGACGAACTTAAATTAACCACCAAGCTCCCCAAGGGCTGGGTTTTAATTAACGAGACAAAATAGCCGTCCTCAACAGATAAAAGAATATCCGCGGGCATGTTTGCTTGCGGATATTTTTTATCACACGCTGCCGATTTTCAAAATCCGCTTGCTATAAAGCTCTGGTTTTGCTTGTATATTCCCCGACGACGCTTGCCGGCGTGGCGGAATTGGCAGACGCGCCAGACTCAAAATCTGGTGATAGTGATATCGTGAGGGTTCGAGACCCCCCGCCGGTACCATGTTGTGTGTGGTTTATCGTCGTCCGGTATGCATCCCCGAAGTTAAACGGAAATCTGTCATCCGTTTCTTAGTGCGGAACCTTCTTCCTTATGACTCAAATCCAAAAAATCGACCTTCTTTTCGGTCCTGCGGAAATCAAACAAACTCTTCCCAGTGCTTTTGAAAATACAACCTGCATCATTTTCGATATTCTGCGCTTCACCTCCTCGGCCACAATGGCTCTGGCTAATGGAGCCAAAGCCGTTATTCCTGTTGAGTCAATTGGAGAAGCCCTTAAAGTACATAAACTTCATCCGGATTCCCTTCTTGCGGGAGAACGCAATGGCGCTAAAATTACGGCTTCCCTTTCAGGCAGTAAAAACTTTCACCTGGGCAATTCTCCCCGTGAATATGTCAGAGAGGTCATTGAAGGCAAAACGATCATTTCCACAACGACGAACGGAACGATGGCCCTGACCCACTGCAAAATGGCAACGCAGGTAATGGCAGTCTCTTTCTTCAACATGAAAGCTTCCGTCAACTGGCTCCTCCATTATCCCACTCCTCGTGTCTGTCTGGTCTGTTCCGGCACTCATGAAGAAAACTCCTATGAAGATATGCTCGGGGCCGGAGCTTTTGCTGACTTACTGATTTCTTCTTTTTTATTCTCGGGTATTCTTCCGCGCTACACTGATTCTGTACTGGCCTGCCGCCTCCTCTATCAGCAGGCAGCACAGAAGGGTCTGACAGAGCACTTCGCCCTTTCTCGCAACGGCAAAGCTCTTCACTCCATCCCTGCGTTGGCCCAAGACGTCGCATTCTCTGCGCGCAACGATCTTTTTGACTTCCCTATTCTCCTCTGTAAGGATGGAGCACTACGCACTTCACAAGACATGCTTTTTGGCGTATAATAAGCACTATGAAAACGCGAGCCATTGCGCACACAGGACTCGAATCCAGCTCTCTGGCCTACGGGTGCTGGCGGCTGGCAGGCACTTGGGATCATTCTAAGGTAACCCCGGCTGATTTGCAGCGAGGCATAAAGGCTGTATTGACAGCCTACGATGCCGGATATACTCTCTTCGATCACGCTGATATCTACTGCTCCGGTGTTGCTGAAACTATTTTTGGACAAGTTTTAAGCGAGAATCCCGGGCTACGCGAAAAAATGGTGATCGCCACCAAATGCGGCATCCGCTTCCGATCTGTCCCTAACCCTGATTCTCCTCAACGCTACGATTTTTCTGCTGAGCACATCATTCGATCCTGCGAAGAATCTCTTGTGAGATTGAACACGGATGTCATTGATCTTTATCAATTACACCGCCCGGATTACCTGATGAATCCGGAAGAGATCGCTGAAGCCTTTACAAAGCTTCACCAAAAAGGAAAGGTTCGTTTTTTTGGGGTAAGCAATTTTACAGCATCTCAAGTGGACCTCCTGAAGTCAGCCAGCTCCGATATTCACTTCACCTCGGTACATCAGGTAGAAATCAGCCTCCTCAATCGCTATGCAATGGAGACTGGCCTTCTGGATCAATGCCAAATTCAACAAATGACGCCTCTGGCTTGGAGCCCTCTGGCCGGCGGAGTCCTGGGCGATGGGTACACACCGACGGAAGAGGCCCTCGAAAAATTTCCTACGTTAAAAGAAACTCACCGCGTACTGGATGAGATCGCACATGAGCAGCAGACAACACGTTCAGTTATCGCCTTAGCGTGGCTCCTAAGGCATCCCTCCAAAATTATACCCATTGTAGGCTCTATCAATCCCGAACGTATTCGCCAGTTTACCCAGGCTGATGAAGTGAATCTGAGCCGTGAGGAATGGTATAAGCTGCTCCTGGCCGCCCGTGGTGAGCCACTGCCCTGAGAATTAACTCTATTATTTGCACATGGACACACTCGTACAAACCCTCCCTCAAAAAAAAGAGCTCCTTCCTCAGCAGTATCGAATGCCGGCTGAATGGGAGCCCCATGCGGGAGTTTGGTTCTCGTGGCCTCGTCCAGATGGAATCAGCTTTCCCGCTAAATACGAGCCTATTCCTCAAACCTACGCAAAGCTCATTCGAGAGCTCTTAAAATCCGAAGAGGTGCACATCAATGTCTGGAATAACCAAATGGCCTGTGATGTGCGGGATATTCTTGCCGGGCTCGGTGTGGTTTCTGATAAAATTTTCTTTCATCCCTTCCCTGCCTATGAGCCTTGGTGCCGCGACCACGGCCCCATCTTTGTCGTAAAAGACGTGGATAATCAACGCCATCGGGCTGTGGTTGACTGGGATTACAACGCCTGGGGAGGCAAGTATCCTCCTTACGACTCAGATGATCAAGTGCCGGTCCACGTGGCCCACTATCGGAATCTTCCGCTTTTCCAGCCTAAAATGATTCTGGAAGGTGGCTCTATTGATGTAAATGGTTGTGGCACACTTCTCACTACCAGATCTTGCCTACTCAATCCCAATCGGAATCCGAATCTTACTCAAACACAGATCGAAGCCAAGCTTAAGAAATATCTGGGGGTGCGCCACATTCTCTGGCTGGAAGAAGGAATCGTGGGAGATGACACCGATGGACATATAGACGACATCACCCGTTTTATATCCCCAGACACAGTGGTCACCGTTGTGGAGGAAAATAAAGAAGATGAAAACTATGAAATCCTCCAGAGAAACCTTGAGCTTTTAAGAATTATGAAAGATCAGGAGGGCGCTCCGCTGAAGATTATCGAACTTCCCATGCCCGATCCTGTTTTTTATGAAGGAGAGCGCCTGCCGGCCTCTTATGCCAATTTTTATATCGCTAACCATGCCGTTCTGGTCCCCACTTATCGCTCCGACAAGGATGCTAAGGCTTTGGATATCCTGCGCTCCTGTTTCCCGGGGCGTGATGTCGTGGGCATAGACAGTACCGACCTCATCTGGGGCCTGGGCTCCTTTCACTGCATCACCCAGCAAGAACCCAAAGGGTGGTAAAACGAGGATTAGCCCCCATGGAAAACATCATCACCCAGTCCATACAAACGAGAAACCCTTACGAACTTAAGCTGGGAAAAGAAGAAAAAATTAGCGAACTCATTTCAAAATCTATGGAAAATATAGTCATTATCGGTTCCGGATGTGCCGGCCTGACCGCTGCGATCTACGCCGCACGCGCCAGCCTGAATCCCCTTTTAATCTGTGGCCCTTCTCCGGGCGGCTTGATTACGACCACAGGAGTCGTGGAAAATTTCCCGGGCTTTCCCAAAGGTGTGGAGGGATTTGATCTGGTCACCCAAATGCAAGCTCAGGCAGAACGCTTTGGAGCCAGGGTCGAATTTGGCAACGTGGAAGCGGTGGACTTAAGCCTGAAACCTTTTGAAGTCAAATTAGAAGGTGGTAAAACCATTAAAGCCGCATCGGTCATCGTTGCTACTGGAGCATCACATCGCCACCTGGGCTTGGAATCTGAGACTCAGCTGGAGAAAAAGGGGGTAACTTATTGCGCTACCTGTGACGGAGCCCTACCCGTATTTCGCAATCAGCCCCTGGTCGTAGTAGGAGGCGGCGATTCAGCATGCGAAGAAGCACTTCACTTAACCCACTTTGGCTCTGTTGTTTATCTAATCCATAGACGAGACACTCTCCGCGCCAGCTCTATTATGGCGGATCGGGTCCTGAATAACCCGAAAATCAAACCTGTCTGGGATTCAGTCGTAACTGAAATTCTGGATGTTGCTCAAAACAAAGTAACGGGCGTTAAGCTTAAGAATGTGAAGACCGGCGCTGTTTCGGAACTGTCTTGCGCTGGAGTCTTTATTGCGATAGGACACATTCCCAACACCAAACTTTTCGAGGGGCAGTTGGAAATGGATGAGGCTGGTTATATCCTCCGCAAAAACGGCACAACTGCAACCAGCATCCCCGGTGTATTTGTGGCAGGCGATTGCACTGATTCCCGCTACCGACAAGCCATCACTGCCGCCGGCTTAGGATGCCAAGCCGCACTGGATGCAGGCAGATGGATGGGAGAGAATTGCTGATAAATAAGGAAATCTATTGCATTTGCACTGAATTCAAGGCAGAATCCAACACGTCCTTCGTCAGAGGGATACGTCGGGGCGTAGCGTAGCCTGGCTAGCGCGCTTGTTTCGGGTACAAGAGGTCGAGAGTTCAAATCTCTCCGCCCCGACCATTTCTAAGAGCTTCATTTTCAATCACTTACGAAAATCAAAAAAAATTGGAAAAAGCTCAAAAATCATTTGAACACCCCCTCTGTCCCCCACTTTTGTACCCCACCCCCCCTCTTTTCCACGCATAGAACACTAAGATTGAACAGAAAAAGACAAAGAGCTATATTCTGACCTAGCAGAGGGAGCTACTTTGTGGAAATAAGAGTTTTTCAACTTAGAGAGCGCGCTAAAAGTAAATGCAAATTTGAACTGAGGCTTCAAGCTTCCTTTCTGCACCCCACTTCTGTACCCCACCCCATTGAGACCATTCTGAAAGGATTGCTATGAGCTTAAAACTGAGAAAAAACGATGCGGGCACCTTACGCCCTCACTGGTTCGGAAGATACGTAAAAGATGGAAAGCGTTTAGAGGTTAGTTTGTGCCCTTGGAAGGGTACTCCCCCAGCCAGCGGCCTTGTAAAAGACAGAGGGAATTCTGAATTTGAGCATTCCAGGATACAAGCCGAAGAGATTCTCGAAAACCTCAAAAATCAGAGCCGGAGCACAAAAGCCGCGGAAGAGCGGCATCTTCTTGAAGAAAAGCAAACACGGCACCTTCTTAAAGTCAAATATGGTCAGGCCCAAGCCACGGGCACTGAGATAAAGACCCTCTGGGGAAAGATTGCCGGGGAGCTCTACACTGGCCGGGAGCTCACTCAATACAATGAATATACCCGGATTAAGATTGAACGCTTTGCCGCGTTTATGGGCAAGCGCTTCCCTCGCACACAATACCTTGAAAGCGTAACAACAGAAGAGCTGGCAGCCTTCCTGAATTATCTTGAAAAGAATTTGCATCTCACCCCCCGCACCTGGAATGACAACCTTATCACTTTAAGGGCCATTTTCCGCAAATATGTTTCCTACACTAAAAGCTATGAGTGGCTGAGAGACCTCAAACGCAAGCCCGACAATTTCATTTCACGGGAGCTATTCAGTCCCGAAGAGATTGTGGAGATTATTCAAAAGGCGGCTGAGCTGGATAGTGAGGTTAAAAGCATGGTGATTGTGGCTAGCTGCACCGGGCTAAGATTGAAGGATATTTGCTTGCTGGAATGGAGCTCAATTGACTTTGAAAGAAACCTTATCACCTTGAAGACCCACAAAACCGGAGGCAGCGTTGCCCTGGGTATGTGGCCTTTTCTTCGCCAGGAACTTCAAGAGCTCTTCTCCAAAACGCATGAAAACGGCATTGCCGCGGCTCAGTATGTTTTCCCTGACGTGGCTGAGCGGTATCTCAGAAACGCGGGCGCAATGAAGAAACGCCTGGATAGAGTCTTGCTTGCCCTGGGCTATACCACTTCAAACCGGAAAGAAATCCGCAACGTAAAAGGCAAAAACAAAAAACAAACTCTTGAAAAGGCGCTGGCCGCAATTGAGCAATCAGTATGGACAGAGGGGCGCAAAGAGAGAGTTCGGGAAATTGTCACCCGTTACCTGGATGGAGAGACCGTTCCCCAACTGGCCAGAGAATTAAAGGTGAGCAAAGGCGCTATTTCAATGAATCTAAACGCGCTGGAAGAGCTGAGCGGCCTGAGAATCCTCCGAAGAATAAAACTCACTGGCAAAACCGAAGAAACCCCGGAAGGCCGCGGCAGGTTGAACAGTGAAAAGAAGGGCAGAGCGATCAGAGCCTCTCTTCGCGGCTGGCATAGCTTCCGGGGCTCTTTTGTAGTGGCTGCAATCAAAGCCGGTGTACAGATGGAGCTCATTCAGAAAGTTCTGGGCTCTTCGCTGGTTGAGGTTATTTATCAGCACTACATTAAAATTGACGATAATTTCATGCAGGAAGGTTTTACCAGCAAAGCCCCCTCCTATGCTTTGGGCGAGACCGCGCCAGAACAAAAAACCGCTCTGCCCCTGAAGAAGGCTCAAACGCCCGAAGAACTGAAAGCCCTGGCCGCTTCTATCCTGAAGGATACACCTCCCGAAAGGCTTGCCCAAGCTCTTGAACAGATTAAAGAACTACTCCCCTGATTAAACCACTAGAATTTATACTGAAAGGAAACGTATATGGAAATGAATGATGAAGATATACCCAACAGTTTGCCTGACGTTCTAAAGAGAGAAATCGGCCTGACCAAAGAAGAACTCAACCTAAACCCCCAGGGAATTCAAGGAGCTCTCAACTTGCTTTCAACACTACGACTTAATCGGGTAAAAAAAGAGGAAGATATCATTAGAGTTCTGGACGATGTTCTGGAAGAACTCCTGAATAAAGTAATACCATGGACAGAGCAAATCTTGAAAGTTATTCAAGGGGGACGAAAAACTGAGGGGCTCATCGAATGGTTATTTCAAAATCCAGGAGCAGAAAGGTTTTTTTCTGGCTATATGCTATATCATGTTCAGAGAAACATTCTGAAAGTTGAAAAAATCAGCTCAAAACTAGTTATTCGGTTAAACCTTGCCAATGAGGTGTTAAATTATCTTTCCTCAATAGATAGGGCAAGACGCAGAACTTGGCGAATGTATGAACTTTATTTAAGAGGTGAGCGTTCTATGGTCGGTAGTCTTCCTGTTGGTTTTATATTGTCGGCACATAAAACCACCCAAACAGTGCTCTCCTTCTTTGAAGAGTATGGTGACTCCATTTTCTTTGAACTAAATGTTGAAATGAGAGATATAATCAAACGTTTTGTTCAAAACTTGGAGCTTTCAAAAACGATGCTCCCTAAACTAAAAGCGGATACAATACTTGAGGAGCTTAACAAGATACAAAAGCAAAATGATGCAATACTAGCCGGATATGCCGAACTGAAGGCTCAAGAGGGGAAGATAGAACAAGGTGTGCAAGAGGTAAAACAAGAGATAAAAGACAAGATAGAGCCTAAGCAGGAGGAAAAATGGGTACGCGCGGAAGACCTTTCGAAAAAACTCAACCTCTCAGCTCGCAGAATAAAGATGGGGCTCTACGTGCGAAATTTAAAACCTGCTCCGGGCGGTTTATATATTGAGGGGGAAGCCCTGGCGGCTTGGAATAACGGCCCAAAAATGAAAAACATCAGGAAGGAATATGAGAAAAAGAAAGAAGAAGAAAAAAGAGCTGCAAAGGTAAAACCGACCGCGGCAACCGCGAAGAAAAAGAGAGGCCCAGCCAGGTAATAGCAAATTTCAGACAGACTTTTTTATGTGCCCTATCAGTCAGATAGGGCTTTTTTTTGTCTCTAAAACCAGCCGATAAAACGAAAGCACCATCTTGCACCATTTTGCACCATCTTGCACTTAGGGAATAACGTTGTTTTTCGCATAGCATATAGTCAAGGCGCAACATAGAGCGCCGAAAAAAGACTAGAAATAGTATTATATGCAGACGATAAACATAGATACAAAACAAGGTGGCCAAAGTGGCCAGAGCCCCGAAATCAGCTCCATAGTGAACATGCTTGTAAACTCCAACCTCGAAACGAAAGAGAAGGTTTACAACTTACTGGCAAAAGGCGAAACGGCCCTCACCCCGCCCAAAGCAGTCAGTGAGGATGAATTCATCTTCCTGACCTTACCGGAGGCGGCTGAGGTTTGCCGCTTATCCACCCGAACCCTACAGCGCGCCAGTCTGGCCGGAAGGCTGAAGGTTTTTCAACCGAATGGCAAGTGGGGGCATATAAGAGTGAGCAAAGCTGAGCTCTTGCGGTTTCTTTCTTCAGATACCAGAGAGGCCGTGTGTCAATGAACAAGATTCTGAATGCGGCTCCCCATTGCCCCGGGGGGCCGCTTCAGAGAAAGGAGACAAAAAGAATATGAGAAAATTCAATCGCCTCGCATTCATGAAACGAATGACCGCTCATAAAGAAAGCTTTAAAGAGTGGCTGAGCACAATCCCGGAAGAGGATAGGTGTTTCGTGCTGGATTATATATCCGACTACAGCACGAATGAGAGCCTGGAAGAGTGGCTTAAAAAGGAAGATGAATGTTTTAACCGGCTAATGAATGAGTCTTCAAAGGAAAGCCAGCCTTTTAGTGACCTGGCTGAATTGTCGCAAACGAGAAAAGGAGGAAATAATGAATAGCTTCAAGAATGAAACTTTTGAAGAATGGGCAGGCTGGAAACTTCAGTATATTCCACCTTGCCAGGAAGGAACGAATGGCGAGGGTGAGATGACCTTCTTTAATGCCCTTCTTGCATGTGCCCAGCGGTATCCTGAAAGAATAAGGGAATGGGCTGAAATGGTGAATGAAGCGCGATGTCAACCGCCTTTCACCGCCTTGGAGGTTGAGCACAAAGCCCAGGATGCCTTGAGAATAGCAGAAAGCGCCCCCCTATCGGGAAGCGCCCAATACATTCAAAACACAAAGAAACAATACAAGCAACCGACCAATAATTCAAACCAAAACGGGTATTATTTGCTGGCAGAAGTGATTAAAAACGTGATGCAAAAAATTACTTTTGACTGGCTATGGTGGCGTTCCCCGATTGTGCCGGATTCCCAATCCGCGGCTTCCATACTGAGCCGGTTATATGAGCCAGGGGAAAAGCTTTTTGTGACAACCAACCCAGAAAGCTGGAATGGTTATATTCTGGAAGCGGGCAGCCGTGAGGCTTTGGAGACGCTTCAGAGAATCTCAATCGAGAACGAAAAAGGCGTTTGCTATATGCCCAACCCCATTACAGGCCGGCTTGCTAAAAATCAGAGCGGCGGGCTCTCATACCGATGCGCAAACGCGGCTTGTTCTTTTAAATATATAGCGTTTGAATCCGATACAGTGAAGGCCGGTGACTGGCTGAAGTTTATAGTAACGCTCCCCTTACCGATTGCCGCAATCTTCGAGACGGGCGGGAAGTCAGTTCACACTCTTGTTAAAGTAAATGCCTCCTCCCTGGCAGAATGGAAAAAGTGTGCTGAGGTACTTAAGGAAAAACTATCTCCCTATGGAGCTGACCCCGCCATGTTTCAAATTCAACAGATGTGCCGGCTTCCAGGATGCCGCCGCGTCTCTGAAAGGAAAGAACAACGGCTCCTATATCTGAATCCGAATCCGTCTTACAACACCACGATTCTTGAGATGCCGCTAAGAGAAACCAGAGCCACAATCCTAGCCAGGATGGAGACCGCCCAAGCAATAGCCCAACAGGCTGAAGATGCTGAGCCCTTCCCTGCCCTTCAAATACCGGAAGGAGGTGTGGAATGAATGAAGCCATATTTACACCGGAGAAGATGGAAGAAGCGGAAAAGCTCAAAGAAGCTCTGGCGGGGCTCCCTAGTGGATCAGAAATCCGAATAACAACGGCAGATGATATTATTTCCGAAGAATTACCTAAGCCAGAATATCTTATAGATGGACTTCTCGAAAGAAATGACCTGTTTTTCTTTACCGGAAAAAGCAAGAGTGGAAAAAGCACCTGCATTATTAACATGGCAGTTGCCCTGGCCTCTGGAATTCCGTTTGCTGGCCGGCATTGCAAGCCGTGCAATGTGTTATTGATTTCCTTGGAGGATAAGGAATCGACCGTTAAAAGGCGTGCAAAGGATTGTATGCACGGTTGGAATGTGAATCCGGGAAATAAGCTTGGATTTGTATTCAGAAACGAAATGTTGAAATACACGCTAGGGGGGAACAAGACCAACTTGGAAGCATTGGCCGAAATCCTTCAGAATGACAAGCTGAAATCATTGACAGGCAGACCGCTCAATTACTATGACGTTATTATCGTTGACCCTCTTTATTATCTGGCTGAAGCGATGGATGAGAATAACAGCAAAGAGATGGGCAAGCTGGCCAGAGATGTTAGAAACCTAGGTGCGGGCCGCACAATGATTGTCACCGCGCATTCAACCAAAGGCGATATATCAAACAAAGAAGCCGAAGAGGGAATTTCTGGAAGCGGCATTTCTGGAAGAATCGGCGAGGCTTATGTATTGCTTGTACCGCATGAGAAGGAAGGGCATATAATTGCCAGATTCAAACTTAGGAATGAACGAAACCCGAAAGATGAAGTTTGGAGCTTAAATGATTATCCGCGCTTGAATCTGGCCCCGGATGAAGACCCGACCGCATACAAGAAAACCGGACGCGCCGGGGGGACTAGTGGCAGGCCAAAGGTATTCACTGAAGAGATGATTCTCAACCTCTTTCCAGATTTCAAAACGGAGATTAAGGCCGCTGACCTTTGGGATATATGCGCCAAAAAACACAGCATGAGCAAGAGCACGGCTGAAGGGCTTATCCGCCAGCTGAAGAACAACGGGGAGCTGGAAAACCAGAACGGAAAATACAAACGAAAATTCACGGCAAATGAAAACATGTAGCCCGGGAAGCCACTCTGGCTTAGAGGCACCTTCATTTCCTAAGCTATTATGAGGTTTTTAAGTTTTGCAAATAACAATCTCATTATCAGCTGGTTATCACCTTAAAAATTGGTTTTTAAGGTGGAGGGGAGTTTTTAAGTTTTGCCTTAGTAAACACAAGAAGCTTAGAAACTATTTTTAAGGCAATAAGTGACTGATATATATATACTTATACATGAACTTAAAAATCCTAAAAAGTCTACGCGCGCGCGAAGCTTCTGACCGCGGTTTTCTTGCCATTCTTTGTAAGTGCCTATGGATTCGGCCCTCGAAAAAAAGTCATGAGTGGTCAGGATGTGAGGTGTTTGGGTACCGGCACTAGCAATTTCCGACCTAGGAGGTTCCCTCCCGGGGGGGGCTAAGGATAACAACCCCGGCCCGCCGAAGAATGAGAAGCCAAGGAGTGAGACCTCGCCGGGCTTGCGGCTCTGGGCCAGGAGAAGATGAAGCCGCAGGGCTCAGATGATATAATCCTAGCCGTGTGACAAAACGACAACTAGGGGCTCCCCATCGCTCCCCGTCTCCACAGTGTTGAGATACCAAAAGACTTTGTGGATGCGGCCTTGCCCATAGAACGCCTTGGCCGTCTCCATATAGCCGCGGTCTGAGTTTGTTATTGCTTCCCCTTCCTGCTTCACAATCAAACAAGAGACGCCGTTTTCGCGGCCTCCATCCCTATGGTTTGTGGATTGCATCGATGCTGGCGGCTTGCCCAAACGATAACCAGTAACAAGGCTGGGCATTGGTTTGGCATACAAGCCAGCCCGGAAAACAACTACGGGCAATAAAGACTTCCAGCCTTGAATGTACTCCCTGGCGATTTTCCGCGCGTCTGAAGATACCGCGGAAAGCATCTCATGGTAGCGCCTCTCATTGTCTGGGCTGGTCTGGGTATCCCCGCCACCTAAAAACAGCGTGTATCTTGCAAGGCTCCATCCGTTCCAAACGGCAAGCCGCAAACTTTCCCGCGCCTGGCGTATCTCTTTTCCTGCTTCATACAGTGCTTGCATGGACAAATACACTTCCTGCCCCGGTGAAATAGAGGCATTGTTGGCTTGGAAGCTAAGTTAGCACCTGGCTAAGCGCCTCTTGGAATTAGCTCAGCGCTCAGCTCAATTGCTATTTAAACTCTTCTTGAAAAACCGGTCTATTCTGAAAAACCCAGTGACCGGATGAATCTTTGCAATCTCCCCTTGCCCGTCTCCAAACGCCTTCTCATGGTCTTTGTACTTCGGATTATCGCTCTTCAGTATTGCCCGGCCCTCTTCAGTGATAAAGACGCGGCGCGCAAGATAAGCAAAGCCGCCCTGGGTGTTTGAATCGTGCATACAGACAACGCCTATATGGCCGCTCTTGAATTCTCTATCTTCTGCAATCCAAAGAACATCGCCGCGCTGTATCTCAGGGGCCAGAGAATTATCTTTGACGGTCACTCCCCACGCTGTTTCCTTTGTTTTTTTAGCAATCATGAATGCAGCATACCGGATGAATTCAATCTGTCAACACACAAAACCGCGGCTTGTCCGAATACCGGTCCCCAAGCTGGCAAAGTAATGGGTTTCCCTATACGTGGGAAGCGTGTGAGCGGCTTTGAAAGTGTTTCCAAAACAAACGCTCCCCCCCCGGCAAGGAATCTTTTTGACGGGTACCGGGGCAGGTTCCGATTGCCAGAGGGGCGTTGAACTCAAACGAGCGGTGAAAAAAGTGTGTCCTAAAATAAGCAATCCTTATAACACCCAAAAGATTCTCTCATTTGAACCGTTTCGCTGCCCCCCCACCTTTGTACCCCACCCCTATAAGAAAATGACTTAAAAGGCGTAAACTGTCAAACTCTTCCATTCTGCACTTATTTGATTGATTACAAGATAGATATAAATAGACACTTCGGACAAGAAAAACCAGACTTTCCCCTCATTTTCTTAAAAGAATTGCTTCGGGTACAAGAGGTCGAGAGTTCAAATCTCTCCGCCCCGACCATTTTTCTTACATTTCCGGATAATAAAAAACTCCAAGTCATCCTTGGAGTTTTTTATTATGTACGACAGGCCCGTTATACATAAAAAATGCATTCCATTTTGATCTGGAATGCATTTTTATGATTAAAGATAAAGCTGAAGATTGGATTATTTCAATTCTTCATCAAAACAAATCGCAACTTTACCGCATTTACCTTCGTTCATTAAGGCAAACCCATCAGCAACGTGTTCAAGCGGAAAACGGTGGGTAATCAAATCCTCCGGATGGATTCCCCAGCGTTCGATTCGCTCGACAAGTTCCTCCATTCTCCAGAGATTTGTCACCCAAGAACCATAAATGGTTTTCTGTCCATGTATGATGTCCGGGCTCGGAGTAAATTCACAGGTTCCCCCTTCCCCGATAAATACAACATTGCCCCATTTACGAGTGGCCCGGATCGCAAGTTGCCGTCCATAGGTATTGCCAGAACAATCAACGGCGCGTTCCACCCCATTCCCGTTTGTCAAATCCAGTATTTTTTCAAGCGCAGAGGAATCAGACGGGAAGACATCATCACAAAGTCTCTTTTCCCTGGCGATGTTCATACGTGCTTCCACTGTGTCCACACCGAGGACACGTCTGGCACCAAGAGCGCGTGCCAACATCGCCGATGCGAGACCCACAGGCCCCAACCCCACAATGAGTACGTCGTGATTCCCGCAGATACCAATCTTTTCCAGGCCTTCATAGACCGTTCCAAAGCCACAGGCCACTTGGGCTCCATCCGAATAGGAGAGTGAGTCGGGTAACGACACCAAATCTTTTTCCTCGGCCAGCAAATACTCCGCCATGCCTCCGTCCCGCTGCCATCCGTACGCACGGCGATAGGGACTGGTACAGCTGATCATATACCCACGGCGGCAATCATTGCAGACTCCGCAGCCCGAAATATGGTAAATAATTACGCGGTCCCCTTCCTTGAAACGCCGCAATCCGGGACCACACCGGACAATCTGTCCAGAAGGTTCATGTCCACAAATTTTATTTTGATACCCCTCGGGGCCCTTGCCCAAATGCTCGCGATAGATCGCTCGGATATCGCTTCCGCAAATGGTGGATGCCTTCATTTTAATCAGCACCTCTCCATGCCCCGGAGTGGGGATTTCGACGTCCTTAAGCACCACCGTGCTATTGCCGGGCAGATAGGCTGCTTTCATCATTTTCTTCGTCGCTTCCATTATCTCAATACCCTTCTTTTTGATTTAAATTAGGCGCCCTTGATGACTCCATCCTCATCCCATAGATCATGCCAATCTTTGGCCCCCGGCCAGAGAAAAACATGTCCCTTGATAAAACGGCAATTTTTGTCGATGCTCCCTATCTGCTCCATTTCACTGGAAGTCAAAGGGTCCTCCGTAACAGAGCGAAGATTCACATAAAACTTCTCAGGTTTCACGGAAAATGGAATGGGAATTTGCCCATTTTGAACAGCCCATTTCACACAAATAACAGCCGGATGAACTCCGTGTTTTTTGGCGATTTCCACAATCACGGAATCCTCAATCGGAACGCTGTCTTCCGGCATTTTATCCCTATCAGGCCGTCCTGGTGAACCAATGGGGCAAAAACCGATCGCCTTAATTCCGTTTCCGTTAAGATAATCGAAAAACTCTCTCTGTTGAAAATGAGGATGAAGCTCCATCTCATTAACCACCGGTTTAATGCGGCAATCCCTCAGGAGAAGTTTCATCTTTGGAATAGTCATGTTGGATGTGCCAATGCATCGCACTAGCCCGGCATCCAACAAGCTTTCCATTGCCTGCCAGGTCTTCATGTAGTTTTCATGAATATAAGGAACGGCATGAGGATCGCGAGAATCTACGCTGACACCACAGGCATGGTGATTGGGAAAGGGCCAGTGCACTAAAAATAAATCCAGATAATCAAGCCCCAGGTCAGACAAGGATTGTTTGCAGGAACCCACCACATCATCATGGCGATTATTCCAGACCTTGGAGGTGATCCACAGCTCCTCACGTTTGACAACTCCCGCTTTTTGCAATTCCCTTAACGCAACGCCGATCTCTTTTTCGTTCCCATAGACCGAGGCGCAATCTATATGGCGGTAGCCTAGAGGGACAGCCCTCTTTACTGCCTCAGCCACTTGTGCCGGGCTGTAATTATCTGAACCAAATGTCCCCAATCCTATGGCAGGAATTTCGATTCCATTATAGAATCTAACTTTTGGAACCCGCTTTACATCTATCGGTTTTAATTCTGTGTTCATTGCCACAATGTTTCCTCACTCTTGAGATTACGCTCCCAACATTATCATTGCCTAACAGGACTAGCACATTACAACGACCCGTTTGAAGAAAGATACGGTTTGTACTCCGGCACAATCTGCCCGATCTTGAGCTTGAGCTCATCTGAAGACTGATGATCCCCCAGAACCTCCCTCAATTCCTCGAACTTGCCTCGGAGTTTTTCGGTCTCCTGCGGTGTGGAGAGAAAGCGCATGATTTTCGGATGAGGCGTTTTTTCGATATTTTCGCCTACATAGCTCAATTCTTCATACAGCTTCTCACCGGGGCGAAGACCAGTATAACGGATTTCGATATCCTTGTCTGGTTCAAAGCCGCTCAGGCGAATCATGTTTCGCGCCAGATCTGCAATCTTGACCGGCTCGCCCATATCCAGCACGAAGATATCTCCGTTTTTCCCCTGAGTGGCACATTGCAGCACCAATCCCACGGCTTCAGGGATAGTCATGAAGAATCGGGTAATATTCCTGTGCGTCACTGTAACCGGGCCGCCAGCCTCAATCTGCTTGCGGAATGTCGGGATCACACTGCCCGAAGAGCCCAACACGTTCCCAAAGCGCACCGCCATAAACTGCGTCCCTTCAGAGTGGGCGCAGAGCGACTGCACGTAAAGCTCCGCCATCCGTTTGGTGGCCCCCATGACGTTGGTCGGGTTGATCGCCTTATCCGTGGAGATCATGATAAATCTGCCTACCTGATATTTCAGCGCCAGGTCCGCCAAAAGTGCCGTCGCAAAAGTATTATTCTTAATCGCCTCACTGGGCTGCATTTCCATGAGAGGAACATGCTTATGAGCCGCTGCGTGAAATACCACTTCCGGCCGGTACTTCCCAAAAAGCCCTTCCATTCTTTCCTGGTCAGAAATATCCGCTATCGCTGGCGTAACGATGCTTTTCCAGCCCTCCCCGGCATCCGAATTCAATAATTCCTGATGTATCAGGAACATCTGAACTTCACACTGCTCCACCAGAACTAATTTACCAGGGGCATATTTCAGAATTTGCCTGCAAAGCTCGCTGCCGATACTCCCTCCGGCTCCGGTCACGAAAACCGTTTTGCCCCGGATGATCCCTTCTATATTTGCCGTATCAAGCTTGACT
>Ga0265294_10000087_pt1 | contig 98749 bp, 101 predicted proteins | sample MunlanPumphouse3_FD_192504 | JGI IMG/M metagenome (GOLD analysis project Ga0265294, IMG submission 192504) | Groundwater microbial communities from a municipal landfill in Southern Ontario, Canada - Pumphouse #3 | ecosystem: Environmental > Aquatic > Deep subsurface > Groundwater | place... | reverse complement strand
TTGGACAGAGTTCAAATTACAGTCTCCTATCCATATACTATTTTTGCAAGCAATATGAGTGGTGCAATTTTCAATTAAAATATGGGATAGCCCCAATTAGTACTTACAGCTTCCGTTAGTTACATATCATTTTCAGTATATAATTCTGTATTATTTCCCAGATTTTTATTATATCAGCCATTTCTTCCCTGTCTGAAATAATAAAAATCTTCATATCATATTGTTTTTATATATTAAGAAAGCAACATCCGACAGTCAGCATATAAGCCAACGGTCGGATGTCTCTCATTTTTTTCCGGTTGTTGCAACTTACTTGCCACAACCGCAACTGCATTTGATGTGTTCCTTATATTCACCCGAATAGATAATAGCACCTTCCGGGCATAAGTTTCCGCAACCATGACACCCGTCAATACATCCTTCTCGGTACACGACTAACGGACGACCGTTTTCAACATCATAAACACCATGCTTGCATTTGTTGTAACAGGCAAGGCAACCGATACATTTGTCCTCGTCAATAAGAGGAAACCATTCTTCACTCATATAACCCATTTTTTTTAATTATCCGATTAAAACCTTGCCTTGTCCGAAAATAGATCCGGTGCCAAAACAAGGTCAGAACACACAAGTATTACCATTATTTAAAGATCAGTTACAGGTCGGTCCACATCCTCCCGGTGCGCAACCAGTCTGTACTATTTTTTGAGCGGTATCCACGAGTTCGCCCACTTCAGACACGTTTTCAAATCTGCCTGACATGATGCCTTGTGCGTTGATTGCCACGATGTAGCTGTCCTTCAGCTTTCCCTTTATGTTCAGCATGGTTATAAGTTTTTCTTCCGCTGAATCCTCTGTGTCGATTCTGATAACTTCCACCTTGCCTGACATGTTATCTTTTGCAGACTTACATGTATTTTCAGCCTTAGTGTCGCTGTCAAACTTGCTGTTTGACACAAAAGCTATGACGGGAGTTCCTTTACTGAGTGCATAACTTATTTCGCTGAACTTCGGTGTGGGTATGGCTTCCTCAAGCCTCTCCCTGCTTACCTGATTTGAATGACTGTAAAAAGCCGTGAGCCATCTAGCTGCGGCAGCTGTTTCCTGTACATAGAATCAATACTTTCATTTATTCTGTCTTTTTATTGGTTTAACTTAAAATATTATTTGAATACCTTTTTTCAATTCGTCAACCGGAATATATCCGACATGCCGGTATATCTCCTTCCCCTGACTGTCAAGAATGACCTGTGTCGGTAAAGTCTGTATCTCAAAATAATCCGCCCAGTCTTTATTCTATTTCTTTGAAAGGTTGATGAAACGTACATTTACCTTTCCGGCGAAATCTTTCCTAATGGTTCCAGTTTATTTCCAGTCTATCTGTGCGTTTTTCAAATATCCGTTGAATTTCGTATTCCCGTTTTCATCAGCCACCGTTTCCACATTAATGAGGATTTTTGCAGAGAAACCTTTGGCAAAGAATCCTTCATAGCCGACAAACGCACGGTCGAGGTTGAATCCGCTGTTTTCATTCTTATGTCCAAGCCTGGCCTTGTAGTTGGAAGAAAGAGTGAAAATGGGTTTTCCGGAAAAAGCCTTTTCACCATCCTGTGCAACGGCGGGCTGAAGAGAAATGGCAGTCAGCATAACCGCAGGTCACCATTTCTTCAATTGTTTTCCAATCATCATCAGTCCTTTACAGTATATAATTAAACAGATAGCCAGACAAAATGATGAAGAATGTAACCGTTCCGAAGAATATGCCGATAAGTCTCCATGTCATTACTTTCTTCAGCAGGGTTGCTTCCGGCAAAGAAAGACCAACGACAGCAATCATGAAGGCTATTGCTGTTCCGATTGGAATACCTTTCGCCACAAACACCTCAATTACAGGTACGATACCTGCGGCATTGGCATACATCGGTACGGCAAGTATAACAGAAAGAGGTACTGCATACCAGTTGTCTTTCGACATATACTGCTCAAAGAATCCTTCAGGTACAAATCCATGCATGAAAGCACCGATACCGATACCAATCAGGATGTATATAAGTACACCGCTGACAATCTTCCAGGCATCACGGACAATGGTCGGAAGTCGTTTGATAAAGGTGATATGATCTTTTTCCCATTCTCCTGCCTGAACAGATGAGTTGGCTTGTATCTGCTTTACCCAGTCACTCAGATAAGGGGCAAGACGCATACGGCCGAGTACAATACCGCCTATTACTCCCAACAGAATACCGCTGATGACGTAGATTAGTGTCACTTTCAGACCGAAAGAACCGAGGAACATGGCCACAGCCACTTCATTAACCAGCGGTGATGTAATCAAGAAGGCGAATGTGACACCCAAAGGGATACCACCTTTCACAAATCCGATGAACAGAGGTATGGATGAACATGAGCAGAACGGGGTAATAGCTCCGAATAGTGATGCCAGTAAGTACTGCAATCCGTACATTTTGTGTGTAACCAGATATTTTCTCAAACGCTCTATCGGGAAATAGGCGTTGATAATTCCCATCAATATACTGATGAAGAATAAAAGAATGAGAATTTTTATAGTATCATAAAAGAAGAAGTTTACGGCAACTCCTATCGGAGTGTCGGCGCTCAGTCCGAACAGCCCGTAAACAAGCCAGTCTGCAAATTCCTGTATCATAGATGTATATTTTATTAATTCGTCTAAACACGAACAATGTTATTATTAAAAAAGCGGCAGATTCCATAACAGTTGTCTCTGCCGCTCATGGTTAAATAATTCTGTTTATCAGATACCCAAAAGTTTCTTTACGTCACTTTCTGTTGGTACCTGTCCTTTCATCTTCACCACTTCGTCAATGACAACGGCAGGTGTGGTCATGATGTTGTAGTTCATCATTTCCATAATGTCGTCCACCTTGGTCAGTTTTGCATGGATGTTGTTTTCTTTCAGTACCTTCTCAATTATATTATAGGTTGATTTACATTTGGAACAACCGGGGCCCAATACTTTAATTTCCATATTCGTAAATATTTTGTTTGTTACCAATTCCGTTTTATAGATACATCATCCAGCAATAATAGATTCCGATGACGATAAATACCACACCAACGATAAGATTCATCCATTTCTGCACTTTCTGCATCTTGCCGTAGAAACTTCCCATCTGCTGTACACTGAAAGCAAGAATCCATGCAACGGCAAGTACAGGTATGGCTGTGGCAATGGCGAATACCACGGGCAGAAGATACCCAGCTGTCGCTGTGGCAGACATCGGTATCAACATACCGAAATAGAACACACCGCTTGTCGGACAGAAAGCCACGGCAAACAGTATTCCAATCATCAGAGCACCCCATCCGCCTTTTCTGGCGAGACCTTCCGCATTCCCGCTGAATCCAAACTTCGGGAGGTTAAGTTTGTCGCCAAATAGCATGAACAGACCTATCAAAAGCAGAAGCGGACCAAGAACGAGTTCACCCCATGTCCCGATGGTCTTCTGTATGCCGAACATGCTGGATCCTTCTTTCAGAATCATAATCAGTACCACTCCGAGCAGGGTGTATGAAATGATACGTCCCAACGTATAGAGCAGACCGTTTCGGAAAATGCGCTTCCTGTTTTCAATGTCTTTCCCAATAAATCCGATAGCCGCTATGTTTGTTGCAAGCGGACAAGGTGAAAGAGCTGTCAGCAGTCCGAGCAAAAATGCCGTAAGTACTGGGGTAGAGCTGTTATCCAGCAATGTCTGTAACCAATCCATAACCTTTTCTATTATTTCAGCATTTCATTTACAGATTTTACCACACCTGCCTTGAATACATCCGGTGATTTTCGGGCATTACCGAAAGCAAATTCTGTCATATTCTCGTATGTTTCCTGTCCGTTCTTATATTTAACGACAAACAGAGATGACCATGTTACCTCATACTTTTCAGCTATTTTCTCATTTTCCTTCTTGCTGATGTCTATTACTTTAAAAACGACCTCACCTTTTTTTATCTGTTCAGCAAAGTTCTCTTTCATTGCAGCTTTTGTATTGCTTTCGATAGCCATACAGGTTGCGCAACGCTGCTTCCCATGAAAATACAATACTTTCACATGGTCCTTTACTGTCACTTCTTTTTTAGTCTGTGCTTCAGTTCCGTTCTTTGCGTTCATGTTGCAAGAGATAAAGGCGAAGCATACAGCAATTAAGAATAAAATCTTTTTCATGTCTTTCTATTTTTTATTGTTAGTTATTCGCAAAACTACGAACTTATTTCTCAAAAAAAGAGCCTACTTACAGCAGCCCTCTTTCTTGCATATAGATTGTCCAAGTAAATCTGCAAACATCTTTTTTGCTGTTTCCCAGTTTTCTTTGTTGATACAGTATTTTACTTTCGGCGTTTCAATTTCCCCCTGAATAAGTCCGGCTTCTTTCAACTCTTTCAGATGCTGCGATACCGTAGCCTTTGCAATGGGGAGTTCCTCATGAATATCACCGAAAAAGCAACATTCCTGAGATGCCAAGAACTGAAGTATGGCTATACGTGCCGGATGCCCCATCGCTTTAGCTAAGCGGGCTATCTTCTCCTGTTCTTCTGAATACCTCTTTTTCATCATTTCTATCACCCTTTATGTTTGTTGTTCGCAAAACTACGAAGATACTTTAATTAATCAAATTGATTAATTTATTTTAACATTAAAAATGTTGCTATCCATTAAGATTCCCAATAGAAAGTGATGATACGATAAACGTAATTTATTTAAAGTAAGTAAAAAGAATAAATAACTACTCAAAATCACGATAATTTACTATTGTACCTTAATACATTATATATTTATCTTATCTTTTACTATAGTTCGTTAAATTTTATAATAAGAGTTTGAATTACAATGATATAGATCAAGAATAATCATTAAAACAATTGGTTTAATCGTTGATTATTAGTAACTTTAAGTACACTACCACATTAAAGTATACCGTGAAATCAAACGTCCTTAACCAATATATGTGTATCTGTAAAGATATTCTTTTAAGAAGTTCAACAAAGTTAAATAAAAGATTCCAGGAATTTATGATTGAGACACTTTTGCTGTACATAGTTATTCCAAAAAGAATAAATTTTCTTCAGTTAGGAAGATATTCCTCATCTTCAGAGCAACGCTTCAGACAAAATTATTCAAAGCATTTTGATTGGATGGGGTTTAATTGTGAACTCTCGAAAGATGTCCTTACCAGCAATCGCCATAAATATCTTACATCAATCAATCTAGCTAAAGCATATGCAATAAAAATAGGAAAACCATTTTCCATAGCATCAATTAAAACAATGATACACAATGCTTTTTCTGCTAGAAAGATTTATTGATGTGTCTGGTATTAGACCGAACCGTAATTTAAATGACAGACTTTTCAAAGAACTCATTAAGTTTGCGGTGATTGCCGCATAGATCATATTATTGATTTATTTAATTTAATAACGAAGTATTGTTATGAAAAATAAACTTTAAAATAAGTTATAATGAACAAATGTTCATTATATTTGCATCATACAACTATTATTAGCCCCAATAAAAGTATTAGTCAAATCAATATTTTAAAGCTTTAATTTATTGAAATACAATGTTTTATGATTAAAACTTGGATAAGTATTAAATCAATGGCAAAGTTTGTGTATAGACTAATGTATAAATTCAATATTCGTTTTTAGTATTATTGTGAAATAATAATCAGAGCTAACAATTAAAATTGAGAAGAAATGTTTGGTAGAAATAATCGTCATGGCAAAGGTCCTTTTAGAACAGGCTCCCTTGAAAATACAGTAGATATTTGTGTATGTCCATCTTGCGGATATGCAGTAGAGCATGAATGTGGAGTACCATGTAACACATTGTTATGTCCAAAGTGTGATTGTCACTTAGTTAGAAAAATTGTTATTGAGATTCCTGAAGATAGCGTGGCGAAAAAAAGTAAAAATAAGAAAAGCGCTCAGCCTTTCCCTAAAGTAAATTCAGAATTATGCATGGGATGCGGTGAATGTGAAGCAATTTGTCCCACCAGTGCAATTTCAATAATAGATGGTGTAGCATTTATAGATGAAAGCAAATGTAGGAAATGCCGTTTATGTGTAACGGTATGCCCTTCAGAAGCTATAAGTTAAATATTAATTTTTTTAAAGAAAAAAGAATGAAACAGATTGTTGAGAAGATTCTTATACCTGGAGTTAAGAATCTTATTGTAGTTGCTTCGGGTAAAGGCGGAGTGGGTAAGTCTACTATTTCAGCCAATTTGGCTATAACTCTGGCAAAGAAAGGTTATAAAACAGCACTTGTAGATGCCGATATTTACGGTCCTTCTATTCCAAAAATGTTTGATATTGAAAACGAAAGACCGGTTTTGTCAGATGTTGAAAGCAATAAAATGGAGCCGATAGAGAAGTACGGAGTAAAAATAAATTCTATAGGCTTTTTTGTTGATAAGGATAAATCAATAATATGGCGTGGTCCAATGGTATCAAATGCAATAACACAATTGTTTACAGATACGCATTGGGGTGATATTGATTATATGATAATCGATTTTCCTCCGGGGACTGGAGATATACAGATTACTACCGTGCAGAAATTTAATATTAATGGAGCTTTAATAGTAACAACACCACAAGAGATAGCTGTAAATGATGCTCGCAAAGGAGCCGAAATGTTTCTTAATTCCAGCATAGAAGTTCCGTTGATTGGTCTGGTTGAGAACATGTCATGGTTTACTCCAAAACTGCATCCGGAAGAAAAATATTACATTTTTGGAAAAGATGGAGGTCAAAAACTATCCAGCGAATTAGGTACACCATTATTGGTACAAGTTCCTTTGATTAAGGAAGTTGGTGAAGTAGCCGAACATGGAGAGAATTACTGTAATTTGCAGAATGAAGAAATGAATTCAATCTTTGAAAAACTTGCAGAAAGTGTTACTCAGATAGTTCCTGTTTTATCATAATACTCTATTTTGCAAAGAAATAATTATGAAACATCTTATATGCTAAAAGTAATAGTTCTGATAGATAACAACAAATCACAATCAAATTGTAATTTGCTTTGCGAACATGGATTATCTATTTATTTTGAAGCCGACAATAAGAAATGGCTATATGATGTGGGTGCGTCTGGAAAGTATCTGCTTAACGCCTTAAAATTGGGGATAGAAGGTAATGAAGTCAATAATCTTATCCTTTCTCATGGTCATAAAGATCATACCGGCGGACTGAAAGATTTCTTGCAAACAAATACTTCAGCTCAAATATTTGTTCCTCAGGGAATAAGTAACCGCTATTATTACACTTACAGACACGAGCGTAAACGCGATATAAGTACGGACCATTCATTATTTACCGAATATCCATCACGCTTCACTTCTGTAAAAGAAAGCATTTGGTTGTCAGATTCTGTAGCATTGGTTTACAATGACAGTTACTTATACCTTAAACCAAAGGGTAATCAGTATCTCACGGTTTCTGATGGAACATCCGAACACCCCGATCTTTTTAACGATGAAGTAGCGCTGGCTGTAAAGACAGAGAAAGGGTTGATGGTACTTTCGGCTTGCTCGCATAATGGGGTTTTGAATATACTTCAATCTTGTGCTAATTTTACAAGTTGCAATAATGTTTATGCTTTTGTAGGTGGAATGCATCTGGTTGATGGTATATCCGAAGAGCAGGATGATGTAGAGAGTATTGCAGATGAGATTAAGAATATATATCCTGATATAAAGATCTATACCGGTCATTGTACTGGCGAAAATGCTATTTCCGTTTTAAGCCGTAAAATGAAAGATAGATTTTGTGTTTTTAATAGTGGGATGGAAATTCCTATATAGTACCTGTTGACGGAATTAAATTAGTGCATATTTAATTCCGCCAATGGGTATACAATGCATTCAAATATTTATCAGGTGTCAACGGAAAAGATTTCCAAAGACCAATTTATTACAGAAGCGACTTTTTCTGACTGTGATTACTCTTTTTTTGATTGGTGCGCTAATCTTCCTGAAGAAGAGCAGGAACAAGCCATTGACCAACTTGTTGATAACCTTCTACCAAAAAGTATGTTTTCAAGAGACAGTGATGAACCACGAACAATTATCTATCACGGAGGAGCTGACGATTGGAAAAGAAAGTGGGTGGAACGAATCCATAAAAGGGCTGAAGCCATCACACCTGAGAATGTGACCGAGTGGATAGGCTCGACTTATCGTTTGGAACAGGAACTTGAAGACCCACTGGACATAGGCTCACGTTTTGTTACATCTGATTATGAATACAGTGACGCTAAAAAATCCAGTGAGCTGATGAAACAGATTTGTACACTAAAACCAGGAACTAAACTGTATATTGGTGGAATTATAGACTACCATTGGTAACATCGAATTTAATATAGCCCAATCCCGATTACAATAAAGTAGTCGGGATTTTATGGCTTTGAAATGTCTTACCCCGTGTAACTTCCTTTTATATAGCCGTGAGGCTTATGGTTATGATTTCTATGAATGGAAGTCATAACCGGTCCCTTTTATAATTGTTTTATCTTCTTTCTTTATAGACTCGTCCTACACATGTAGTTTAATTGCGAAATAGTTTGGCAATATAGGTACGAATGTAATAAAATACTTAAAATAGCATGATTTGCTATATAGTCGTCAGGTTTACATTATAAATTTTGGTTTAATCGGAAATAAAGGCTACCTTTGCAAAGCAATTCTTGTAAACTTAATTAATATGGCTAATTCGGACCAAATATTATCTCTGATTCGGAATCATCTTAGCAACGATGATGCTCAGTTCAGAAAGGTGGCCCTACAGATTTCAGCTGTAGAGGCCAAAAATGGTCATGTTATCTTAGCTAGGACAATACAAGATTTGTTGAGCAAGAAAAACACCTCATTCAGCCCACTTCATTTAGCTACTAAATCCAAAGCCGTTGAAGACTTGCTATTACAACTCGACTGTTTTGATGATTTGAAATGCCTTATAGCCTCTGATGAAATCATTGAAAAAATAAAGCGAGTAATCAAGGAATATGAGAAGCGTGATGATTTACGGAAATATGGTCTTGCAAACAGACGTAAACTGATGCTTTTTGGAGAATCTGGTACAGGCAAGACAATGACAGCAAATGTTCTTGCCAAAGAGCTTAATCTTCCATTCTTTGTGGTCAGAACCGAAAAGGTTGTAACCAAGTTTATGGGTGAAACAGGACTTAAATTGAGTAATATATTCGACTTTATATCAGAAGTTCCTGCTGTTTATCTCTTTGATGAGTTTGATGCTATTGGAGCTCAAAGAGGAATGGATAACGAAGTTGGAGAACAGCGTCGTATATTGAATACATTCCTCCAACTGCTGGAAAGAGATGCTTCGGACAGTTTTATTATTGCAGCGACAAATAGTGTGGAGTCTATTGATAAGGCACTATTCCGCCGATTTGATGATGTGATAGAATATAAATTGCCTGATACGCAACAACGATTGAGGCTTTTAAAAGAATATCTTTACACAGCTGTGAGTTTAGATTTTGCAATGGTTGAGCCTAAATTTGATGGTATGAGTCATGCCGAGATTAAAATGATATGTGCGGATATTTTTAAGGATGCTCTTTTAAACGATGTTGCTATCACTGAGGAACTTGTAAATAATGTAATAAGCATGCGAAATGCCCGATGCCGTAATATTGGATAAAGTTTGTTATGCAGAAGAATCATTTCTATTTAGGTAACCAAATAGCAGAAGCAAAAAAATTTACGCCACGACCGCGAGTTGGTCAGTCTAATACAATGCCACAGCGTAATAGAATAGAGCACGCTGAGTTTCTTAAAGAACAATATCAGAATTCTTTTAATCAAGCAATAGCTTTGCAGGATGAATTAGCAGCAGGCGACCTACCTGTTGCCGATGGTGTATATTTAGATTTTGAGGTTAACAAGAAACTTATTTCTGATAGTTTTGATACTAAGACAGGTGCCAAAATTATGAAAGTGTCAGATATAAGCGAGGAAAATGCAAATGTTACAGTTTTTATCGAGAAAAAAGACAAAGATTGGTTAAACAAAAAAGCGGATGAATACGCAAATGTAGATACCGACAAAGGAATAGCAAAAAATGAAAAACTTATTGCTCCTATAGAAGAAATAAATCTTTCAAATATTCATTCTCTTTATGAATCTTCGGAATCTTTTGATGGATTGGCAGAAAATGAAATTCTATTGTTTGAATTATGGATAAACAAAAGAGATGAATATTCTATTGAAGATGTTTCTAATACTTTACATGCCCTTGACATAGTATGCAATATTGGCAAAAGACTTCAATTTGCGGACGTTGATGTTTTCTTAATTAAAACAACTAAGAACGTACTTGAAGCCCTTCCAAATCATCTGGGCTACATCGAGGGAATCCGCCGTTATCGTCAGCCGTCCATTCTTACAGAAACTCATGAAGTAAATCGTGAATGGAATGATTTGTTCAACGATGATATAAATTTTAATATTACAGATGATTCCGTTTGTATAGGTATTTTGGATACGGGAGTTAACAATGCTCACAAATTGTTGGCGCCAGCATTGCCTGATGCTCGTATGGGTTCAGCAATCAACGTCCCCGATAACATTGATAAAAGCTATCATGGTACTGATATGGCAGGATTGGCTTTACTTGGTGATTTAACTGATTTAGCTTATCAAAGAGGTGTCGCATCTGATATAGAACATTCACTTGCCTCAGTCAAGATATGCGAAAAAGGACATGAAACAAAATCGGATTTTTATGGTGCTGTAATTGAAGACGCTATAGAACAATCCCAATCTATGGGAGCAACAATTAACTGCATGGCCATTACTGATTATGTTTCTCTTGATGGTCGTCCCACATCAAGCTCTGCTGCATTAGACGAAAGTATCTACCACTGTGGAAGTTGCGACCGCTTAGTTGTAGCTTCCGCAGGAAACATTCAAACAGCAGAAGTTGATGAAACGGACTATTTGAAATCTTGTAAGGCAAATGCCATTTTAAGTCCATCTCAGGCTTGGAATGCTTTAACTGTCGGTGCATTTACTGAAAAGACTACCATTGTTAATAATGATAGCGGTATGCCACTTGCTGCTCCTGGTGCATTATCTCCAGTTTCCAGAACAACAGATTGTTGGAACAATGGACAGATAAAGCCTGAAATAGTTATGGAAGGTGGTAATCTTGCTTTGCATAATATTCTGGGTATTGTAACGAATGATGACTTGAGTCTGATAACGACTTCTCAAGATTTACAACAACCACTTGAAGCCTTTAACGCCACAAGTGCAGCAACAGCACTTGCCTCCAGATTGGCGGCAAAAATTAAGACTGCAAATCCGTCACTGAACATGTTATCCGTAAGAGCTTTGATGGTTCATTCAGCAGTGTGGACTCCAGCAATGACTAATTTAGGGAAACCCAAAGACATTATGCCTTTATGTGGATATGGAGTTCCAAATGAGGATATAGCTCTTTTTAGCAATGAAAAGTGTGCAACTTTTGTTTTTGAAAACGAGATTGTACCTTTCATCAATAGTGGTACGTCAAGCAGTAATCAATATAATGAAACGCATTACTATGATCTGCCTTGGCCAACAGAACTATTAGAATCCATGCTTAATGAGAGCGTTACAATGCGAGTAACACTTTCCTATTATGTAAAACCAGCTCCAGGAACAGGGGGAAAAAATAATAAGTATCGTTATCCATCTGCAACACTTCACTTTGATGTGAAAACTGCTATTGAAAGTGAAGATGAATTTTTACGTCGCAGAAATAAGAAAGAGGGAGAATCTTCTGATACGAATGATTCATCTCGATGGGTGGTTGGTCAACAACGTAGAGAAAATGGAACGGTGCAGTCGGATTGGTTTACTTGTACGGCACAAGAATTAGCTGAATGCGGTAAAATTGTTGTATATCCAAGTTCTGGCTGGTGGAAAGAACGCAAACTTGAAAATATTGACAATCTGATTAAATATTCGCTTGTCATTTCAATTAAATCAAAAGAAACAGAAGTGTATCAAGCTGTAGAAACGGCTATAAGAAATAAGATAGGCATTCAGATTGCAAATATGATATAATTATAATTAGTTTATTGTTTATGTCAAAATCATTCAGAAGGGACAGTCTATATCATTGTTTCTTGACGCTCAACTATCTGGAGAATTTATGAACTTGATTTACTTGTTAAAGTCAGAAACAAAAACTCGATATTTGTGACGTTACTGATTTTCATTAGTAAAATCGATTGCCCAAACACATATTTCCCGATTGCAACAAAGCAGTCGGGAATTTCTGTTTTAAATAAGTAGGTATAACATCAAGCCCCTTGCTTATATATAGCCAAATGCTTCATCTTAGATTGACTTCTATGTATGGAAGTCTTAACCATTTCCTCTTATAATTGTATAAACTCCTTTATTTATAGACACGTCCCACACCTGTAGCTTAATGGCGAAATAGTTAGGCGATATACATCTCAATTCTTTCGAAGAATGTTGCCAAAAGTTCAAACGCAATAAGGCCTGCATTTATGCACGTTGGAAAGCTCACGGCGATAGTATCGCTCTTCGCTTGTTTCCAATGTGTATGCATTACTGCCACATTGCTTTTTGTTTGAACTATCTATTCCGCTAAACGCTACACCCGCCCAATACTTTTATAATTGTCTTTATACCTGATTAGTCTGCCACTTATACTAATTACGTTGTAATTCATCCTGCCGCCAAGAACATTTTTCTGCAAAGGTATAAAGTGCAGCCGTCCAACAGCAAATCTTGAGACCTCATTGTTTGCAAATCTTCCTCCCAGAAATGGGAGCGTATTTACATCTCCATATTTGCTTTATGGGCTGCACTTCCTTTGCGTGGCCGAAAAATTTCCCTTGCAGCAGAAGCTGATTAAACATAGGGAATTGAAACTAAATATTTCAAAGTTATGGCAAAGGTTGATGAAGTCAGAAGAAGGTTTTGGGGCAAGGTCGTTACTTGTTTCGCATCTTACTATCCATGCAGAATTAAAAATGTAGGGTTGGATGGAGAGAATGTAAGAAAGCTCGTATGGAGTTTCAAAAGTGGTGAGAATACCGAATATGTCGCACAGAAAACGGCTGACGAACTAATAAACAAGTATGGGGATGATATTTCCGGTATTGTGTTCGTTTGTGTTCCTGCATCGTCAAAAGAGAAGAACGAAATCAGGTATAAGAATTTCAGTAAGAGAGTATGTGAACTCAGTGGGGCTATAAATGCCTATGACCATGTAAGAGTGGTAAGTGAACGTCCGGAAATACACAAGCATCGTAAGCAAAGAAAGAATGCGGCTGATAACGTGGAAAGTCTGGAGATAGACAAGGACTTTTTCAATAAGGCAAGGTTTTGTCTATTTGATGACCTCCTTACGTCCGGAGCAAGTGGTGCCGCTCTATCAAATAAGCTTGAACAATATGGTGCGCAGTTCTTAGGCTTCTTCGCATTGGCTAAAACTACATATAAACTATAATTGGAAATGGAAAAAATATTATTCGACAAGGCTCATTCAGTAGCCTTTACAGGACATCGCTTTATCTCTATGGATAAACAGAATGAATTGAAACAGTCATTGCAAGCTGCAATCATCGAGCATTACAAAAGAGGCATTCACAATTGTATCTGTGGAATGGCGTTAGGTTTTGATATGATGGTGGCTGACATGGTTCTTTCCTTAAAATCACGCTTGCCATACATTCATCTGACTGCTGTCGTTCCATTTCGTAATCAATCTGAAAAGTGGAGTGACAAGCAGAAAGCAAAGTATAATTATCTACTATCACATGCAGACCGGATTATTATACTCAGTGAACAATATTACAAGGGGTGTTTACTTCGTAGAAACGATTATATGGTTAATAACTCATGTGGTGTAATTGCCTATTATAACGGAGAACATAAAGGCGGAACATTCTACACATACATGAAGGCAATGTCTTTAAATATCCCGATAGTTAATATTATAGATACTTAAAGTGTTGTATCTCAATAGATACTACTATACTTATTCGCTATATTACATTTATATGATCAGTAGTGAATATGCATATATGTATTTGCTAAATAAAGTGAAAGCATAAATGATTATCAACTATTAATAGTCAAAATGGAAAGGTTTTAAGTACTTTTGCAGCGAGACGAAAAACAATAATACTATAATGGCAATAACAATATCAATCTTAAATCACAAGGGTGGCGTAGGAAAGACGACAACGGCTGTAAACCTTGCGGCAGCTCTACAAATAAAAGGTCAACGTGTATTGGTCATCGACCTTGACGGTCAAGCCAACCTTACCGAGTCCTTGGGATTATCAATCGAAGAGGAAAAGACAATCTATGGAGCTATGAAAGGTGAATATCCGTTACCTCTTGTAGAAACAAACACCGGTTTGACTCTTGTCCCGTCTTGTCTTGACCTGTCAGCGGCAGAGTCAGAACTTATCAATGAACCTGGACGTGAAATGATTCTAAAACAGCTCATTCATAAGAATACCGAGACGAGCAAGTTTGATTATATCATTATTGACTGTCCTCCCTCACTGGGGCTTCTTACACTGAACGCCCTTACTGCATCTAATAAGTTGATTATCCCTGTTCAAGCGGAGTTTTTAGCGATGCGAGGAATGGCTAAGATTACCAATGTGATTGGTATTGTTCAGGAACGCTTGAATCCAAATTTGGATATTGCAGGTATCGTCATCACTCAGTATGACCAACGTAAGACTTTGAACAGAAGTGTATCTGACCTTATCAAGGATTCTTTCTGTGACAAGATCTTCCAAACCGTCATTCGTGATAATGTCGCTTTGGCGGAAGCACCCATCAACGGTCAAAGTATATTTGAATACAATAACAAAGCTAATGGAGCTAAAGACTACATGTCATTAGCGGAAGAAGTATTGGCTATAAAATAATAAAGGTATGGCAAAAAGCGATTTACTTAAAAATGGCATGAAGAGCGGGTTGAACGGACTCATCTCATCTACATCATCTTCTCCAAAAGAAGACAAGAAATCTGCCTCAGAAGATAAAGAACGTGAGGTTCATTGCAATTTCGTTATTCGCAAAAGTATTCATACACGTATGAAGTACATGGCTATAGACAGGGATATGTCTCTTAAGGATATGGTAAACGAAGCCATGAAGGAGTACTTGGATAAGTACGAAAAATAAATAAGGCAAAACTTTCATGCGAATGTAGCCGGTGTTATTAGAATGTCGGTCATTGCTGCCATACTTATAAATTATCCTCACAATGATAAAAATCCGTTGCGTAGTAGAGCGTATCACATATCAGAATCCAGATAATGGATATTCGATAATGAAGGTCAAGGTAAAAGGTTACAATGACCTCGTTACTCTTGTAGGAAATCTTCTGGATGTTCCTGTAGGAAGCGTATTACTATGCGATGGAGATTGGAAAGTGGACAAGAAATATGGCAGCCAGTTCGTTGCCGAATCATGGGAGGAAGTGATGCCTGCCACTATCTATGGCATTGAGAAATATCTGGGAAGCGGCTTGGTTAAAGGGATAGGACCTAAGTTCGCCCATCTTATCGTTGAGAAATTTGGTACAGAAACCATAGATGTCATCGAAAGTGATATAAACCGTTTATATGAAGTCGCCCGCATAGGAAAGAAAAGGGTTGAGAAGATAGCCGAGAGTTGGGAGAAGCAGAAAGATATCAAGAACGTGATGATCTTCCTTCAAGGCTATGGTGTGAGTACGGCTTATGCAGCCAAAATTTATCGGCAGTATGGTAAGGAGAGTATCGATAATGTCAAGGAGAATCCATATCGTTTAGCTGATGATATTTGGGGCATCGGGTTCAAGACGGCGGACGGGATAGCTTCAAAGATGGGCTATGAGAAAAACGATTTGCGACGCTGTCGTAGTGGAATCCTTTTTACCCTTGGACAGTTGTCAAATGAAGGCCATGTGTATGCTGAGGAGGAACAACTCCTTACAACGGCAAAGTCTCTGCTTGAAGCCGAGGAGGAACCTATCAGGCAGGCTATAGATGATATGATTCAGACCAAAGACCTTATCAAGGAAGATGAAAGTATCTACATGCCTCCATTCTTCTACGCCGAAAGTGGAACAGCCAAAAGGCTGGTTGAACTTACTGAGGCGGAAGACAAGAAGAAGCCTGTCTTCAATATTGATGCAATTTCTAAATCAACAGGAATAGAATATGATGAAGTGCAGGTTGATGCGATTCGTCAAGCCGTCGAGTCCAAGGTTATGGTTCTCACAGGTGGCCCGGGTACCGGCAAGACAACTACCACTCAAGGTATCATAGCGGCATTAAAGACAGCCGGAATGTCAATTATACTTGCTGCTCCAACCGGTCGTGCTGCCAAACGTATGAGTGAAGCGACAGGCATGGAAGCAAAGACCATTCATAGATTGCTTGAGTATAATCCGATGGACGGTTATAAGCGTAATGACGAAAACCCATTGGAGGGTGATGCGTTAATCCTTGATGAATGCTCCATGATTGACATTCTTCTGATGAACAATCTGATGAAGGCCATTCCGGTGAATATGCGTCTTATCATGGTTGGTGACATTGACCAGCTGCCATCTGTGGGTGCAGGAAATGTGCTTCGTGATATTATTGATTCCAAGAAGATACCGGTTATACGATTGACACGTATATTCCGACAGGCACAAAGCAGCCGTATAGTCATGAGTGCGCACGCCATTAATGAAGGTCATTTCCCCGATTTGAGCAATGGACAGAATACAGATTTCTTCTTCATGAAAGAGGAAGATCCGAATGTTGTGGCAGAGACTATCGTGAAGTTGGTTCGTGACCGTCTTCCCAAAGCCTACAATATGCCAAATTCTAATATTCAGGTGCTGACCCCTATGCAGCGTGGTATAGTCGGGGCTTCCAACTTGAACCTTATGTTGCAGGAAGCACTCAATCCTAACAAAGCCGGACTTAGCCGTGGCGGATTTACCTTCCGCAAAGGCGACAGGGTGATGCAGATACGCAATAACTACGACAAGAATGTTTTTAATGGAGACCTTGGCTACGTAGTAGATGTAAACATGGAAGACAGGACACTCACAGTCATGTTCGATGAGAATCCTGTAGAGTATGAAGTATCAGAACTGGATGAGTTATCACTGGCATATACTAATACCATTCACAAATCTCAAGGTTCTGAGTATCCCATTGTGGTAATGCCTGTGCTTATGACACATTTCGTGATGCTTCAGCGAAACCTAATCTATACCGGTATCACCCGTGCCAAAAAAATATGTGTGCTTATAGGTACATCAAAGGCATTAGCCTATGCCATAAAGAACATGACCGTTCTGAAAAGAAACACCAAACTTAAGGAACGTATCAATCCTTCATTGAATCCATCATCTGGTAATGTTGCACCAATAGCATATTCTTTACCTCTTCATGAAGGAGGTTTGGGAATGGTTGCTGATGGGGAAACAGACTATGAAAGAATCTAATGTATAATACACATAAGATATATAAACTTATGATAACAAGTGATTCAACATATTTTAAATCGGCTTGTGAGAATTCATAAGACGCAGCCATTTTTAGGTGTGATTTTTTTCAATTCGATTTATTGTAGTATGAGGTTTCCCTCTATGCTGTTTAGAATTGCTGATGGATTGATGCTTGACTGTAATAGTACTATCACAAAAGTTGCTCATTAGGAAACCTTTATTTCATTATATATGCTGAACGTTGTTCAAAACTATTTAATAGCCTCTGCTTTACCTAATTCATGTGTTTTTAGATAAATAATATCATCCGTTATTACTCCCTTATCATCTAATCTGGAGCGAGTTTATTATTTGATATACTGATAATAGTTTTTATTGGGTAATTTTCTCTCTTTCTACCAAGAAGGGGGATTTAGAAAATCCAAATTACCACTGCTTATCATAGCTTACCAATAAAAAATGCTATTCTTCTGTAGGCATTCTAAAAACACGTATGTATAATGGGATTCCGCTTCGTATAATTGCATGCATGCGATGTTGTCCATTTACCAAAACATCTCCATGATCAAAATAAATCGCATCTCCATTTGAATCCCATTTACCGCTGATTATTCTTTCGATTATGAAATTTACTTTGCATTCATCTAATACTTTATTGCAACTACTATTCTTTTTTAGATATTGTTTTGCCAAGTCAGGAGTAATTAATTCAATTGGAAGATCTATTTTTTCTAATGGGATACTCATTTTAATCGTTATTAATTTATTAAAGACTCAAAAATATTAAAATCTTCTCGTTGACGGAATTAAATAAGTGCATGTTTAATTTCGCCAATGGGTTAGTATATATATTGTGATACTTATTTGCAGCAGTAATATTGTGGGAACACCGATGTAAAATTTCTTATGCATTGTCTTATGGTGAAAAAGATACATACCACTTAAAGCTCCGATACTTCCACCAATTCCTGCCATGATAAGCAAAGTAGCTTCCGGTATTCTCCACCAATGTTTCTTGGCCTTGAGTTTGTCAACGCCAAAGAGTATCAATGTGATTACATTGATGGCAAGAAGAAAGTATAGGGAGAGTTGAGAAATTGTCATCATTTACCAATTTGTTCTTTTATTGTTATGCCGACCATTACTGTTTCAGAGTCTGCATTATTCCAAACAGAGTGCATACGCCCACCTTCTATCAAAAACGATTCATTCTCGTGTATGATATGTACGTCATTACCTAAAAGAACTTTAGCTTCTCCTTTAGTTACAATAAACAAATGACTGTGGGGATGCGAATGTTGTGTAGTGGGACCACCTCCATTGGATTGTAGGTGCGCAACAGCAACATTCTCTATTTCTCCACATGAACCAAAAAGTTGTTTTGCCAAGAAATTCACATGGTTTGGAGGTGTAATAAAATCTTTTTCCATGATTGTATATCAACTTGTTTTATGAATTGCTACCTGTCTCTTCTATAATCATTAGCTCCGAAGAAACCGAAAAGTCCCTTCAATACTATTCTTATTCCTAAGACCACAATAACGCCTATTATTAATTCTTCCATACTCAATTTATTTAAAGGTTAAACGTCTGATAATCACATACAAAGGTACAAATAAATCTTGAGATTAACGAATGAAAGTGCTGTTAATCAAGACCATAAACGAAGAAATGTACTATTCAATCTCTGTCGCTTCATCTTTGTCTTTTCGCTTACCGAGAGGGCCTTTGAATTTGCCACGGTTCAAATTGACACCGAACTTATTCAGAATACGAAATACTGAACTGCGACTGTTGAAACCACTCGCTTTCCATATTTCGTCCATAGTAAATCCGGATGTATACATATTGACGATATTTTTCTCTCGCTCGATTTTCTCCTCTTCCCTGCTCTTTCTGCCACTTGATACAACATTGAATTTGACGGTGGTTTTAAGTAGTTCAACATGCGCTGACTCTTTTCTCAGAGCGGCAGTCTCTTCAGGAAGAGAACCCACCATTATCAACACATCTGCGATGGTGGTTTCAGGGAATAGGATTCCTTTGGTATCTATCTTGTCATGAATGGATATGATGCGGACTACCTTCACTCTGCAAAGTTCAATGAACATTGCAAACTCACGAGAACCACGTACCGCATTGCTGTATTTGGAAATGACAATCTCATCGCCACGATCCAAACACTCCATAAGTTGCTTCCATTGCGGACGCTGTTTTTCATGTTCGGACAGTTCTGTAACAACACGACAGCAGCCATAGTCTTCCATCCATTTTATGTCTTCATCATATCCGTCGTAGTACTCAGATTTGAATATGTAACCAACTTTTGCCATAGTCTTTGACCATTAGTTTGATAATTGTGTTGCAAAGGTACGGTGTTTTTCAAAATTGCAATCATACTCTGATAAACTTTAGACTTCTTTAATAATGCTCGTGTGCTATTAACTGCTAATAATTATCATTTGGTACTTGTACTAAAAGTATGATATGGAATAATTGCTAAAGTTTGAAACTCAAAGGCTTGCGTTCGGGGGATTCTGTGTAACTTTGCGGCGTGATTAAAAAACAAGAGGAAAAATAATGTCTTTCGCAATTATAAAATGTCTTTTAAGGTTTCAAAATGCTCCACTTTTCAATCAACTTAGAAGTATGAATACCGTCATTTCATATTTTAGAGAAAGTATGGCTGCCAAACACTATGCCACATCAATTCTATTATTGATAGGCATAGTATTGGTGACATCCTGTTCAGAAGAAAAGAAAAATCATGTATTTAAAACTTCTGATGAAGCACTCACTGAATATCGGAGCTATCTATCCGAATTAAAAAGTAGAAAGGGAGCTTCCATCAAGGAACTGACCACTTCCATCAAAGAATGGAGAGAAATAGATGATTCAGTTTTCAGTTTTGTGAGCAAAGACACAATCCGTAAAGCACATGTTTATCCCACGTCAGAATACAAAGTTATTCACGATTCAATTCGTTCCGAGTTTATTCGCCTTACATCAGCATCGAAACGTACCTATAAGGATATAGTGTCATTAAAGATAAGCGTATCAGCTTTTGCTGATGACAAGAAGGTTCAAGAAGCGGCAACAGCTGCACATTCATTCTTTTCTTCATTGGACACCATGTCCTTGTACAAAGGCGGTAAAGATAAGATGATTCGCAGCTACAAGGAGTTTCTTGACAAGACGCAGATTAATGGAATCCATTCAAAAAAGCAGTTTCTATCTTACTTGCAAGTTGAAGATATTCTCTTCCGTTCTTTTCTGTGTAACCTAAGTGATATGAATAACATATCCGTTACCGACATCACACGCAGTACTGAGAATATCTGTTCACAAGTAATGCACAGTGCCGGTTCTGAGGTGCTCAGTACGGAAGATGCGGTTATCTTCATGTCTCTTCGTTCCAATAGGAGATTGCTTCAGAATGCCATCACATGCACTGAGGATATTCGCACAAATAAAATAAGGCGGGATGAACAACGAACCGCTTATTTCTGGATGATACTTCAGTCATTCATCTCTATTGACGACTTCGGTATGGCAATTCTCTCATCCGAACAACAGAAACAGTTTGAGAAGCTTGCCGCAGATGTTCCAAGCGTTATAAGTAAGCTGTCTCAATCGTTGAAGATGAATGCAGAAGTAACGGATAATCTGCCGAACTTGTTCCTGAAAATGTATATCTCGAAACTGTAATCACAAACATATATGCTACAAATCTTTTTGGATAACTTTATGGCTCTTGCACCTATGCAGTTGCCTAGTCTAATCAACAGAGAGTGGATCGAGGAGCCGGAAATCTATGATGAGTATGTTCTCTTGACATTTAATCTGCCGACATCTCACACACTTGATGATATTATGGATATGTTCGAGGAGCAGATGGAGCTAATTCCTCTGTATCATAAGGTATCCTCGGGATATACTACATACGGACACAGCTGTTGTGCCTATTCCAATCCTGACTTCGGGCACATGTATAAAATCAATGCCACCACTAACGGTAAGGGGATGATCAGTACTATCCATGTCACCATTTACGATTCTTCGGAATTCATGTACGGTGACCTCTGCAACGACATCAAGTTAAACTCTACTACAGGCTATTTCAAGTTTCGTAGAGAGAAAGCTGAGATACTGGCAAATTTCTTTTAGCGCACACCATGGGAATGAAATATTACCTCTATTATCAGATGGCCTCAGTCATCAATCATCATTGTACATGGATAGAAGCACGAAACATAATGCAGCGTCGAAGCTACTTGTTGACAGTGTCCGATGGTCTGCGTTCCGTATATTGCCGAATGATTACCCTGTATGTTTGCCGTAAACGATACCATTATCGTAAAGGGCGTATGTGGCATATCTCCGAATATGACATAGACAAGGCTGTCATTAAGCTACGTCAGGAGAATGCTGATTTCAGAAGACGGCTCAAGCATGAGATGCTTCTTCCTACGGATATAGAAAACATCATTTGTATGGCATCCTTCGGTATTATACATCTTGAGTTACAGCCACAAATTGTTAAGTGTAAAAAGCAGTAAGACAATCATGATAATTAAAACAATGTATTTTATGCTGCCGGTCCTGCTTCTGTTTGTTTCGATCTTTCTGTACCGAAACAACAGCAGGGCTATGCAGAAGTTCTACCTTCGGATGACCTTCTCATACCATTGTCGCCAACTGTACAGTCTGGTGACTTTGATGGTGCTGATTCTGTTCCATTATTCCGCACACGAGGTTATGCCAACGGAATATGGCATCATGATATCAACCGTTCCGATGATCATACTCTTTCGCTTCAAGTATGCAGACAAGATTCTGCATTTATTGCACGATAAGCGGAAGGTAGCTTATTGCACGGCTCTTGCTACATTAGTATTCCTGTTCATACCGCATCTGTATACTCTAGCTGCTACAACAGCGACTATACTTGTGGCGGCAGGGTTTTATCCTTCGCACCACATTCTGCACCATTCTGTAAACTATGAGAATGGCATTAAACTAATTGAACATCCGAATACGGTAGTTGAGTATTACTACTAAGAGTTTCATTTTCTGTGCCGCGTTCAACTGGCATCCTCCATACGGTGTGAAAGGATTGGTCATCCATAGTATTCACATCAAAAGAAAAATGAAAAATGAAAAGAATTCCAGTCGATGCGACTGAAGTCCGTGTCTGTAAAGACCTGTTTGGGTTTCTTCAGGAACGGCGAAACGAAAGGTACACAAAGTTCGAGGCTTACTGCGACCTTCTGAACAAAGCGAGTGTACAGTATATTTCTAGCAGTATTCCCAAAGGTGATAGACCTGAGTTGGAAGAATTCCACTTTGTCACTACAAAGACGGAACTAGCCGAAGTGTGGCACTGGCATCGTGCTACTGTGCGTGCCTTTCTGGACAAGCTCGACGAATATGGAGAGATAGTCCGTCAGGAAGAACCAAAATGTATTATATGCCGGATGACTGCATTGGGGTCTCCTCAGAAGCCAACCGATTTGCAACTACAGCTCTTTGATGATATGGCTGCGTTTATTGTGACCGCATGGTCTAGTGGCAATGTTGATATTAATCAGACAGCCATAACATGTGGACAGATTATCACATCAAGTGTGAAACTCAGCAATCAGATTATGCCGCTTGTAAATAAGGAATACACCTCCTTTCTTCATGATTCAATCATCACACGTTTAATACAACGTCTTATGGATTCTACCTTCTCTCTGAAAGATAACACCACATCATCAGAGTCAATGCGAGACCTTCTTGTCGAAGCCTTCACAATTCATCTTCATGAAGACTGGGAACGTATGTTGCATCTTATGATGGATATACCTGAATTGTCGACAGGTAAGAGAAGCGTAATTGATTACTGCGACAACGAGCAATTTGCTGTTCACCTTCAAGCGATACTCACCGAATATCGCAACGTCTACGAGATTCCTGTTTTGACCGGTGTCGAACAGCAGAGTGTTACGTCCAATAGGAACATCCATAAATAAGCACTGCGTGGTTCTCAGATTGTATGTCTTGACAGATTGCTCCCGGATACATCCTAACGGTCTGACTTGATTTTAAGCTCTCGTATAGCTTGGCATTTTAGCGCATCGGGCTTGCCCGAATGTCCACGAAAAAAAGGGAGGGGTAACTTAATACCCCGGTCGCCTTTCGGCTTCGGGAGAGTGTCCATACAAGCAGCAAGCTGAGACACGCAAATATTAATCGATAAACATATCAGAGATATGGCAGGAATAGCAAAACAGGTGGTGAATTTTCGTGTGATGAAAGGTTTCACCGCTGCACAAAGCAGAGAGCATCAGCGTGCCTGGACTGAGAAGGGCTGGGATTGCGCTGTGGCTCGTGGAAATTATGACCGGAGCAGAGAAAGGCTGAACTTCGAGATAGCAAAGGGTGGAATAATACGGCCGATAGATAAGAGTATCTCCATTCCAAAGCGTATGGCAAAGACTTTGGCTGAACGTGGCATTACAGATCCGAACGAAGGATTGGAAGAGCCAAAGTTCAGAACGGTGGTAGATTTTATTCTCAGCGGTTCACAGGAACGAATGCGTGAAATGGCTTTTGGTACACAAGAAGTAGTATATGAACCAGGCAATAATACCGAGAATTATTCACTCAGGCGTATGCCCGAAATTGAGCACTGGGCACGTGACATGTACGATTTCGTATGTGACAGATACGGTGAGGAAAACATCATTGGTTTCTATGTACACATGGACGAAACGACTCCCCATCTTCATTGTACAATCCTTCCGATTGAAAACCGCAAGTTTGCTTTCAAGAAGATGTTCGCCGGTAAAGATAAATATGAGTACAAGCAGAAGACCGCTGCACTGCATGATGCTTTTGCAGAGGTAAATCGTCCATGGGGTTTGGCACGTGGCACCAGTATCACACAGACAGAAGCACGCCACATGCCCGTGGAGCAATACAGACGATATCTGGAGGAATTGTGTGCCACTAAGGAAGAGGAATTATTCAATCTGCATAAGGCACTTTCTGCGATTAGAACGGAAATGTCAACGGCAGAGCGTAGAATTAAAGGTCTTACCACAATGGTCGGTAATCTGGAAAATGAACGTTCCGGCAAGTTGGATCAGATAGCTAATCTTCAACGGCAGATTGCAAACAGCGAAGGTGACAAGGCTGAGTTGGAAAAACGTATTCGAGGATTGCAGACAGAGGTGAATGAAGTTGACGAGAAACTGGCAGACAAGCAAGGAAAGCTTACTGAGGCTGACCGCAAATACGAAGAGTTGAAAGCGGATATGGGTTATGTGGAGGAGCGTACAGGTGAGCTTAGACAGAGTGCCATGGAGTACTCCCGACAGGCTCAGTCAGGTGTGGCAAGTTTCATCAAGGATGCCATGCTTGAGAGTATGGTCAGTGATTATCAGCAGAGAAGTACTGCATTATCCGCTTCCGATCAGCAATTGTTTGATGATAGCACTCTTCAATCCATCTCGGAAAAGGGAAATGAGGTTATGCAATGTGCCACAATGCTCTTTCTTGGTTATATAGACCAAGCTACCACATTTGCTGAAGGTCATGGCGGCGGTGGCGGTGGAAGTGATGTCAAATGGGGACGTGATGATGACGAGGATAATTGTCAGTGGGCACGTCGTTGTTTGGCTATGGCCAACAAGATGATGAAGCCGTCAGTTGGTCGTGGTCGTAGAAGGTAGCCTATTGTACATATTGGAGATTTCTCATTCTGATTAGGATAATGAAGATGGACTTTGTCTTTCCGGTTTAAATTGAATGAATGCCAATATGCGGATGCGTACAATACATTCTTGGTCAGAGTGGTCATAGCTTTCTTATTTCGCTTGCAAACAATTAATAAAAACAACAACATGATTAAAAGAACTTTTATAATAGCGGCATTGGGATTGTTCGTACAGTTGCAGTCCTTTGCAAGTGAGGTGTCAAGTGACACGCTCACAAATTTTCCTCCTAACATGGAGCATGAAATGATCTGTACAATCGAGCCGACTTTTCTTAAGGATGTGGTCGCACCGTCAGCATGGTCGTCCAATTGGTTTATTGGCATATCAGGTGGAACATCAGCATTCTTAGGCAAACCTTTAGGATGCGAAGATATCTTCGGAAGAATGAAACCGTCACTGTCACTATCGTTTGGAAAGTGGTTCACTCCTGAAGTGGGTGGACGCATCGCTTATCAGGGATTTCAGTTTAAGGACTGCAATCTTGAAACAAAGGATTACAGATTTGCTCATGCAGACTTTTTGTGGAATATGTCCACGTCTTTCAGTAATAATAAGATTGATCGCCGATGGAATATCATTCCTTATGCCGGTGCAGGAATTATCCATCATGAGGACAATGGGAATGTGCCATTTGCCTTTTCTTACGGCATGATAACTCAGTATCGTCTATCCAAACGAGCACTAGTTTCTTTGGAAGTCGGTGGTATGACTACCTTTCAGAATTTCGATGGGGATGGCAAAACGAATCGTTTTGGCGACAACATGCTGTCAGTATCGCTTGGCATTACTTACCACATCGGAAAAGTGGGATTCAAGCGAGTCGTTGATGCTTCGCCGTACATCACTCAGAATAAATGGTTGACGGATTACACAAATGATATGCTTCATCAGAATCAGTTGCTCTGTTCCCGTCATGAGAAAGATTCCAGAGCGATAGCCGAACTGCAAAAGATTTTGGAGATTGAAGGGTTGATGGATTTTTACGGTGACCAACTGGCGTCTATTGATGATGGTGAGACAATCAAAGGTTATCCTAAGAATGATTATTCCGGTCTTAATTCTCTGCGTGCCCGATTGTCTCATCGTGACTGGGATGGTAATGAACCACACAAAAAACACACAAGAAAAGATGGTTACAATAAGCAGATGACAGACAATGATTCTACACGTATTGATGGCTATATTTCTGATATACTTAAAGGCAAAACGTGTGTAGGTGCGCCGGTACACTTCTTCTTTAAATTGGGCAGTACGGAACTTACTGATGTGGCACAAGCTATCAACATTGATGAGATAGTTCGTGTGGTAAAGAAGCATGATCTAAAGGTGAAGGTTATCGGTTCTGCGGATAGTGCTACTGGTACTACTGTGGTAAACGACAATCTTTCTTTATCTAGAGCTACATTTATATCAAAGGAATTGCAGACACGTGGTGTGGATAGTGATGTCATTCTTTAGGAAAGTAAAGGTGGCATTGACAGTTATACTCCTGTGCCGGCAAACAGACAGGTGCTTAATTTGTCTGTAAATGAAATAGAGCTAAAATATTAAAACTTATTTCTTTATTGGAAGGGTCTGCTTGTGAGAGTTGGCTCTTCCTTTTTTATTGTGGACAAGTAAATGTAATCCTTCTCTTTTGGGCTGTGACATTTTACTCTGCAAAGTTAGTTTCGCTGTAATATCTGTCAAGTACCGGCATCGCCTATTGTGTCTTACTTTCTTCGGAAACCTTCCACAAATCAAAGATTTGGGCATTCCAAAGAAACTAAGCCTCAATTCCTTGTCTTGCTATTCCTTAGCTTCACTATTTAATTGCACGTAAAAATCAACCCCGGCAGAGAAGTCAAAAGGCTTCAAATTTAGGGAAGTAAATATTAATCATTTATTCAAATTGATATGGATAAGATAAATGACAGAGACAGGGAGTTTACCTTGGAGTTTTCAAGGTTTGTAAATGACGGTATGTGTTCAGCTCATAGAACTGGAGCTGAGTTGGCTAATGACCATCGTTATTTGGTCAATGAGAAGTTTAAGGTTGTTATGGGCTTTATCGAGCAGCTTGCAAAAGATTTCAAACAGGGACATTATGACCCTCGTGACGAATGGGCTTGCAAACTGGCTTCGGAAATGATTGAGAGCCTAGAAGAGAAAGAATTGTATTATGTTTCACAAGATTAAGCTTTAGAATATGGAAAGCAGATTGATTACACCGGAGTTGGCGGAGACTCTAACAAAATATCCGCTTTATAGTCAAGACTCAAAGAAGAAGGATGCGATTTGCATCTGTGTTTTCTTCATTGGACGTGTTCGTTGGTATGTGCTTGAAGGTCAACCGGAAGGTGATGACTTCACTTTATTTACGATTGTAGTGGGTATGAACGAAACCGAATATGGATATGCCTCCATAAATGAAATGGAAGCGATTGAAATCAAGACCGGTATACCCGAGTTGCCCAATGTGAAGATTCAAAGGGATAGGGACTTTGTGGCTTGTCCAATTGGGTTTATACAGGATGCGGAGTTGCAGGAGTTCCTGACTCAGATGGAGGCTGTGTTGTAAGCGAAAGAATGGCGAAGCTAATAGTTGTTATTAGATTTCGCCATATTTACTGTATTTTAGAAAGATTTTACTTAACAGTTGATTGGACTGAGTTTAAAACTGCTTCAACAAACAAATTTTCTTGTATTTCAATATTACTAACGAAGTCAAAGTAGGTTTTACAGTTATCTGGAATTTGGAGATTTAACAACCCAATATTTCCGCCCAAGCCATTTAATTTACCAATTGCTGTATATGCGCTTCTTGATTTACAATTAGGATATGCTAATGCCGCAGTATTGGCAGATAAAACATGCATATAAGATATAATTTGATGTATGTCGTTTCTCTCAATTTTTCCACCTAGATGTTTGTATTTGGCATCTATAATCATTTCCTTATTTTTGTAAAAATCAGGATACCTGTCATAAGTATTATCCTCAAAAAGATATATAGGTTGTTTTTCGTTTTTTAATATAGCTTTATTCCTTGGATGTATAAAATTACACTTTTTTAAAATAGTATTAAGATATTCTTCCCATAACCATGACCCGTCGAACAAGATTCCATATACTTTATCCTTGTCGTTTCCATATTTTATTTCTTCATGACGTAATATCCTTATGCACAATTGTTGTAGAATACAATATTTAGTAAAGTATGGATGATTTAATCTTTTTGAATTGCTAATTAATACTTTATGACGGTCCCAAATGGAGTATGTAGGTGTTGAATTTATTATTTGACGTATATTATCATCCGTTTCTTTGCTTTGGAGAATATTCTTTCCTAAGAATGATCTTTTGATGTATTCAATTGTGTGTCTAACAAGTTGGGTTATTTTGTTATCATAACTATATTCTCGTGTATTATAGGCAATTAGCCCACAGAAAGGGATGTTTTGATTCAAATGCTTTTGGATATTTATATTTCCTTTTATCTTACAATCATTATATTCAAACTTTTTATATTCTTTATATAAACCTTGGCTGAGTGCTTGATTAAGATAATATGGAAATAAGTAAAGAAGGAAATCAAAGATATTTTCTTGTGTACTCGTATGTTTTAGATTAACTATATGTGGACAGAATACCTTTTGGAGCATATAGTGTAGAAAATAATCGTTAATATTATTATCAAAACGAGAAGAAATGCGCATTAGAGTTTGTCCTGCGCCAACAAATCCCATCATGTTTCCAGTACTAATACACTTAGATTGATTATCATAAGAACATATTTGTAGTTCTTCTATCTCATCATTAAAGGCATTAATATTCTGTGGAAAAACAAGTAAGTTACTATTTTCTTGGATTAATTGGTCAAGTTGTCTCCCACTAAAAATAGAAATATCTTTTGCGATTTGGGCTACAGACTCAATGTCTTTGTTTTCACTTTCTATGCAATCTTGTAACAGTTTACCAGGATAACAATTATCTGAAATCTGTATTTTATGCATTGTCATAGCTGTTCTTCAAAATTTGAAGTTTTTTACTTTCTTCACCTATACCACGTAGATATTCTTTTAGCACACATTGTAAATGATTTTGCCACAATTTTTCGAATGCATCTTTTGAATTGGCATAAAGAGCATATTTTAAAAAATAAGCGGCTCCAATCTGGTAATCCAAAGTTAATCCTATTTCTTCACTAATAATTGTATTATTTAGAGAATCCATTTTATTGATAATATCTGTATTTGCATTCATGCAGGCTTCAATCAGCTCTGTTTCATTTTTCATTCCTTTAACTAAAGCAGCATAGCTCTCCTCTTTTCCTAACATATTTTCTGCGCTCTCTTTAGCAGTAATTTCTATAAAAGCGAAACGTCTTCGCATTGCAAAATCCATTGATTCTACTGAGCGATCAATATCATTCATTGTACCAATAATATAAACATTCTGTGGAATATAGAAACCATTTTTAAAAACATCTTCTGCTTTTGTAGAATCATCTATATTAATCAAATTCTGATATTGTGTTTCAATAATACCATTTTTCCCTCGATAACCAGAATCTATAGCAAAAAATAATTCACCAAATATCTTTGAGATATCACCACGATTGATTTCATCAATGATGAAAACAAAATTTTCATTACTGTGACTTATGGCTTTCTTACAGAACTTTTTGAATATTCCATCTCTTCTCTTAAATCCAATATTACCTATTTCTTCATATGGTCGTAGTCCTTCCACAAAATCAGTATAATCTAAAGAAGGATGAAATTGGACAAAACCTATATGATCATTGATGAACTGATTCTCTTCCATTGTTGTATCTGACTTTATACTTGATTTTATCATTTGAGAGGCTATTAGTTTGGATAAATAAGTTTTACCTGTACCTGGAGCTCCATTTAAAATCATATTTTTATTAGCCAACAATAAATCTTGATATCTTTTTGTCATACCGTTCATTTTATAATTATAAATTTTGAGATAGAATTTATTAAACATCTTAGCTATTTCTGTATTTGGCTCACTATCATCAAATAGCCCTAAATCTTCGATACTAAATTTTTCAGAATCTTTATATTCTGGTGGGTCAAGCCAATACATATAATCAGTAAAAGCCAAATGAGTAATTCTTGTTTTTGCGTCATTCCATTTAGCGTATATATTTATACCTGTCTCTTTCCAATTCAGATAACACTTCTTAGTATAGTATCCTTTTCCATAATGTCCCTGAACATTGATACAAATAGTACTATCCCCATAGTCCTGCCATTCAGATATTTGATTCTGAATTTTTGCTCCGCTGTAGCCTTGTCCACATGTCTGGAAAGTCATATTATGAATCAGAGGAGCGATATATATTGAATACCCTTTATTATCTATAGACTCATTTTGGATGTATTCTAAATGGGCAATAAAGTATTCAAGAAGTTTTTTGAATCTTTTAAATTTATCTTCACTCATTATTTTCTTTCATTTATTAATCATTATTTCCCATTATTTTATTCCTTAAAAAAGAAAAAGATGGTTAGTATAATAATATTCATTTTGCAAAAATACAAAGTTACTTAGTTTATAGCAAATTCATTATTGTTTATTCATGCAATATTTGATATATGATATAGTGATGTTTATGCTATTTTGAGCTTTAAAAAAATGAATTTTTCTATATTTAGAGAGTTTATTAATCATCACATATAATATTGGATTTGAATTGTGCATGTTAAAAAATGATTTTATCTTCCTCTCCGAAAATGCTGTTCTTCGTCTGCTTCTTCTTGCTGGTCCTGAACTTTATCCTGTTGCTTGTCGTGTTCGTAATCTTCTAATTCACGGTAAGCTCCACGCATAAAACTATATGCGGATTCTTTGTCTTGAGGCATCTCACGTGAAGTAAACACTTCCTTGTCTAGATCAGAGTCGTACAGATGCATGAAGTATTTGTCTTTTCCTTCTGACTCATCTCGTGATATCAAGTAATAGGTAGAATTGGTAAAGTTCTCATTCTCTAGTATTATAGCTTCTTTACCATTATAAGTTTCGAAGCCACACATCATAAAACCATTATCACGTCTCGCACCCCAATATTCTTTCATAAAGGTGTCTAATGCCTCTCTATTCTCAAAAATACTATTGCTTAATGATGGCGACTGTTCTGCAACGCAAGGTTCTTGCTCACTCTCGGCTTGGTAGACCGGCATTTCAGAAAGTTTTTCACTAGCACCTTCAAGGTTAGCGTCTAGGCTGAAATTATGGTCATAGGGAAAACTATGCATTACAGTCATGCCAATATTGGTTGCAGAACCAATATCTAAAGTGTTCTTATCTTGATTGTATTGAATATAGAGAATATCGCCACTGGGCATTTCAAAAGCAGGAATGTGAGTATTCATCATTTTAGAGAACTCCTCTGAGACCATCGCTTTGGCAACGTCTTTTACGTCATCGGTTGCATCTTCAAACAGTCCATATCTTTGGATGGCATCACGAACATCTTGTTGAGTAACCTTTCGCATGATGTCATAAGTACCACCAACGCTAGGATTATAAACTACTGCATAGTTTTCATCTTCAGCGAGGACAACATCAGTAGGGTAACGACAGGATGAGGTATAGGTATGAGATAAATTGATGGAGTCTCCATTATCATACTCAGCAGCTTCCATAATCATGCCGTTATAATCCTGACTATCCTGCATCTTATCAAATATATGTGTATCATCAGCCATCTGCAAATAGTTTACTGATGCATAGAATACAGGTTCCTTTTCCACGGTGTTTGTCTCTTGTTCTTCCACTTTGTTGTCTAACTTTTCTTTGACGGCATCGATTTTCTCTATGATAATACCACTTGCTTTTTTCACATCCATCAAGACTGTCTTAATGTAATCTGGAGATTGCTTCAAGTTATCTAGCCATGATTTTAGATACATAGCACTATCCGTCTTTAGTCCTTTCGTTAACTGATATTTGGTAGCGACTAATGCAGCCGACAACTCTGCCGTTAGCTCTTCCTTGCTGTATTCATCGCTCCCGAAACCACTATTAGGATTTAACCTATTCAATTGCTTTTCGCTTCCTGTACTATGAGCCATCTCATGCCATAAATTTGAGTAGAAAGACTCACCATCCTTGAACTGTGACTTCTCCGGGAAAGTTATGGCATCCTTTGAAATTGAATAGAATGCCGCATCTTGGTGGATAATGTTGATTGGGCATATCCAACTTTTGTCCTCTATCATCTTATCCATTGGAGGGAACGAAAAATGTTCTCCATTGCCATTCGGCTTATTGATTTTGTTCTCTTCGAGTAGCTTATTATACAGTTCAGGACGAGCCTCTTTAATATTGGTTTGTGCCACGTTGAATACACAATAAACCTTTTGCTTCGGATAAACATTTACGCCCTGTTTCTCATCATTAGACATCTGTTTGTAGTCATCGTAACTAATGCGATTCTTGGTTTCCTTATCTATACATGTGAATGTGGTCAGGAATACAGGGAAGGATTTTTCTCCTTTATTTACACCGACATGAGGTAAAGGTTCTCCATTAGCATCAAGCATAGCGGAACGCATACCTTGCTTATCCTTTTGGTAATTTAAAGCCATGACACGGTCGAAAGTTACGTATATTGGTAATTCGTAGTTGTTCTTTTCTCCATGCATCATGAGCATCAGGCTGTTCATTCCATTATACTCACGTCCGGACAAGTTCTTCGGAATACGCAAAGCTGACTCTGTAAACCATGGTTTCTGCCATGACTGACCATCTTGCAACGATTGAATCTTTTCAATCATTAGCTCCGCAAAGGTATCCAACGCTTTTGATTCAGCACTTGAACCGTCTGCCTGATACTGTTTGTTTTTATTATAGTATGCCATAGCTTATTAAAATGGAAGTTCTTCTTTCTTTTCCTGGTAAGGTTGTTTTACCCATTTACTCATCTCTTTGATACGGCAACCTAGGTTCAAGTTGTCATTGTAGATGGACAAATCCATATCACCTTTTACTTCAATCGTGCCCTTGGGGATAAGAAAATCCTCTATTACATCCGAGAAGCGGATGAAACGTACCCATGTATATTCAAATCCATCAGCTACCTTCTCAGCACTATAAGCAGAACATGCCAAATAGGGACGATTCTTTTTGTCTGTCTTCATCTCAATGTTCTTACCGAGAGTTCCACGAAAATGCATTTCACCTTCAATACCATCCTTTGATTGCTCTGGATAGAAGTTGGATTGATTTTCAGACATATCTAGATATAGCTCAGAACCGCGTTTCTTGAAATAGAGTACACCTTCAACCTCGATACGATGACCTGTTACGTATTGGGCTGCAACCGAACTATCGTTGCTATCTTTGATAACACTGATGTTTATTGTCTTGTTGATTCCATTATTAGGAGACAACACTACATTTACAGAGTAAGTCATGAATTGCTTACCCTCTTTACTCGCACGTACTACAGCAGCTCTGCCGATGGTTCCGTTTACTTTTACATTACATTTAATCATTTCAAAATTACTTTATTATTTATACCATTTTAACCATCTGACCAAAGACGTAGGTAATTCGAAATGTTATTTGCGTTGCATATTTTGTTGTTGACCTTCCTGTTGAGATACAGCTTCCTCATAGTTTTGTGAAGCTTGTTGCGATAATACAAGGGTATTGACCATTCCTGATATTCGCAATCTTTTGGCTTCATCTGTTAGTTCGGTATTACTCAAAATCGATGAAAGACGACTCATCTCTGCATTTGTCAGTTCACGAGAAACTTTTGTTGTACCGTTATCAGCTATCAGTACAGCCTTGCCATCAGTATCGACAGACAATTTGCACTCCTTTAGGGTAGGCAGCAAAGATTTCAAATCCACCTGCTTACCATTTACGGATTGTGAAATACTTTCTTTTTTCTCTTCATCGGACTTGTTATCGATCATCAAGGCAAGAGGAAGAAGACTCATAAACATTGACATCGCTTTTTCCATAATAGGATCACCGGTTGATAAACCTGTACCACTATCTTCAGATGAGAGCAATTTCTTCATCCAATCATCCGGCGACAGATTAGTCTCCTGTTCCGGTTTCACATCGCTTTTATACTTTGCCAGCAAATCATTGCCGTTATGAAGAGCTTGTAACTGGATATTTCCTTTTTGTGCTATCTCTGCCAAATATGCCGCAGGATCTACATCCCTGCTTGCACCTTCCGATGTTATTGCCTTCACACCTAAATGGAGATGTTCACCCGTTGTTCTTGTTCCGGTATTCCCCGATATACCTAGTTTCTGTCCGGCTATAACATCATCACCGACTTTCATATCGACGCTATCGAGATGCATATAAGTGACCTGAACCTTGCTTTTATCTTCTCGTTGGTATTCTACGGTGAGTGTTTTACCACCTGCTGTATTTGCGTTTTGATTGACCGCAATTACCTTTCCTGATTTTTCAGTAGCTAGTACTGCCTCATGGTCAGTTCGGATATCAATGCCTTTGTGCATTTGTTCCTTACTTTTATCCATAGGGTCATTACGCATACCAAAAGGAGATGTGATAAAGAGGAACTCATCACGCTTTAATGGAAAAGAATAGTCATTGCTTATATTAGCATTTATAGTTTTACTACTATTAGTATCAACTATTCCACTTATTTGTGTATTGCCTGAATACCTATCAGTTGAACGTTTGTTTTGCTCTACACCAAAGGATTTTCCTTGCGATTGCATCTCTGCCATTACTTGTTTATCGTATTTCTGTAAGCCATTAACTTCGATTATTTTTTGAAGATTGGCTGCATAACCGCCACCTGTAGCGTAACCAGCTTTCTCTATTCCTTTTGTCCAACCTTTATAGTCGTCAGCAGAAAGGGAGAAGCAGCCTTTGTAACGTGTACTGTTCTTCAAGAATTGTGAATGGTGTTCATAAGAGTCACCCACAGATGCGTAACTACAAAACTTTTCGTTCGGCTTATCATCAGTGTATAGACCATACTTTCCTCCGTTACTGATCCATGATTGAGTCGCTTTGATACCAAAATGATTATTCTCGTTACGAGCTAACTGACTTTGTCCGTTGCTACTTTCAAGAATAGCCTGAGCAAGGATTACAGATGCGGGAATACCATACCTTTTCATCTGTTCACATGCTTCGGGCGCATACTTACTAGCGTATTCTGAATTTTTACTCATTACTTTTATCTTCTAATACCGTTGCTGCGTTGTTCTTCCTCTTCAACACCTTCGTCTTTACCCTCAGACATGTCTGTTTCTTTCTCTGATGCTTGTTCTGCTATAGGTTCAGGAAAATCACATAGAGCTATTCTGTTACCATCACGTATAAGTTTAGGGAGATATGTATCAAGTTGATGATATGGGAACGATGAAGTTTTCATCTTCTGACCATCAGGAGCCAGTTCATCTTTCAACTCTATACCCAAACATGAAGCTAATTTCTTGGCATCTTTATTATACGTCTCATAATCATTGCCGATACGAAACAAGATGACAGCATCAGGATGTTTGTCTTTCAGATTATCCCATTGAATCAATGCACATCTTTTTTCCGGCTTTTGTGAGTTTTCGTCCTGCTTTTGAACCGTTTCCTGTACTTGCTGCTTCTGTTCCACGTCAGTTGATTGTTTCTCATTAGCGTTCGTTTCAAGTGTATTACCTTTGCGTAGGACATCAGCAAAGAGTGTTGCTGCCAAGTGTTTCTTGTATTCGGTCTTGTCATCGGCAATCCATAGACGTTGCCACTGGCTGGGAGAAACAACACGAGGTTTGACATCAGCTTCGCCTGAGATTTTTGCATCACAGAGAATAACATCATTCTTCGCACGGAAAACATTGACTCTTTCGATACGATTCAAATCAATATCTTCTTCATGTGAACTAAATAAATCAACTTTCAAGTCAGGCTTGGTCTCTGAAAGAGCATAATATTTTTGGGCTAACTCCAAACGCAAGCTGTCAACATTATCTTGTGCTTGTTTTAAAGTAGTGAAGAAGCGATTCAGGTCTGCTTTATCAGGATATATTGCAAATGAGTCTCTTCCTTCCGGTTTGATATACATAGCCCAACGTTTATCATCATCCTGCACCATCTGTATGCGGTCAAAGCCGATTACTTTTGCCTGTTTCACTGCATCAGTCACATCAATGCGTGATATATCCTCAAGATTCCAGTTACGCAATCGTGCAATTGTGACTTCTTTATTATCAAATGTGCTGTCGTTGGGACGATAACCTAAAATGCCACTTGAGTTAAAGAACTTCACATTTTCAAAACCTTCATGTTCCAAGGCTCGCTTGATACGTTCTTTTGACATGCCGGGCACTTCATTGTTCACCTCTAATGAAGCCCCTGCCGGTAGTACTACATCCACCGATTTATCGGCTTTGTCTCTAATCAGCACAACCATCTTGGTATCGGCATTAGGATGTTGACTAATCTCATCCGAAATGTAAAAATGCTGTGGCAACTGGCTCTGCATCTTTTCTGTCTGTTTCTGATTAATGTAGGAGGAATATTCTATTTTCTCACCGTTTTCAGCTTTACGAATCACGTCAAGCGCATTGTTCAAATCACTTTCTACAGCATCGATCAGGCAAGGATTTTCTTTTAGTTCCCTGTTCCAATGGTCAACCAAATTAAGACTTTCTTCTGAGAGACGAGCCGGCAGCCCCATTTCCATCATCTTCACACCCGAAGCTAATTCTACAATCAGACGTTCCCGCTTAACTGCATCGTCCGATGGTGCTATACCATTCTTCATCACCATTCCTTCACGTGATAGTCGTTGCTGATTACCTGTAGCACTGACTACATGACGAAGCATCTCCTGTACATACTCATTGTAATGTTCAAAGTTCTCCTGCTTTGGCATATAGACAGCATCTTTTCCGGAATCATAGTGTGCGACACCGCTTCCGTCACGTCGCAACGGCATTAGGTTTTCACGCATCTTCAGCATGAAGTCATTAACCATCATGTGGATTCCCTTACTCGAAGACTGGGATTCACTGCGGTTTGTGTCACCGCCATAGCGATTTACCTGCTTTTCGTAAGCTTCACCGTCAACCATCGGTAATAGTGTCTGGTCGATATTGAATAGATTTCTTACCTCTCTATTATGAACACCTTTGTATTGCGTTCTTTCTGTAGATGGCAATTCCTTATAGTCATTTCTGGAGATAATATCATCGGGATTATTACGATTCACATACTTATTCCAATTGTACCAGTTGAAAGGTACACCACGCTCATGTTCTCTCACACTTTCTCCACGTAGTTTGGCTTCGTTGAAGAGAGTATATAGATTTGTCTTGTAGCCCTCTTTATCGGAATGAAGCCCCATCACAAGCGCATTGAAGGCACTGACTTCACAACCTTTGGGATAAAACTTAGGTATCGTCTTTCCTTTGGTATTCAACCAATAACCATCATTATTACGTGCATTTGCCAACGCCTCGGTGATTAGTTCCACTTGACGTTCAGCGGCTAATTGTTCTGATTGATTTTTCTCTTTCATTATATTTCTAATTATTGTATTCCTCTTGTTCTTTGAATGGTCTCGTTTTCACGTTCACCATAGTTCTGTTGTGCCATCTGACGCATTTGGTCATTCTTTGCAAGTACAGCATTAGCCAGTGTGTTCAATGGGAGTGCTCCTGAATTAAAGGCATCAACCACATTAGTTGTTAGTTGAATGGTACATGGTATATTGTCAATAGTTGCTATCAGGCAGTTGCCACGCAGTACAGGATTTTGTAATCTGCTGTTCAATGGTTCATCTGAATAAGTCTTAAAGCGTTCCGCTCCCGGTGAACGATTGATCGATTCGCTTTCTTGTTGCTTCCATGATAAAGCTTCCTTACCTGATTTGTTCAACAGATTGATGCCACCCATACTTATAAGAAGTGTCTTTATAATGGGATTCTTGGTAAATAATCCAGCCATGATAAGTGCCAAAGGGATCATGGTATTCTTCATATTCAGTGACTTTGTTTTCCCTGTGAACATACCCACGATAACATCAGGGAGCATAGCTAAAGAATACCCTAGGTTGCCAAACACATTACTGAAGCCATCCATGCCAGTAGCATTCGCCAGTAGGTCGAGCCACCCACCACTGTTGTTGTTTAAAGGTTGCTGTTCCTGCTGCTGTCCTTGTTGCTGTTGAGAAGAATTTACTGTTGAAGATTCTTCTTGTTTCTCTGTATTCTGGCTTTCTCTCTCTGCCTTTGCTTGAGCAACTTTTTGGGCATCATATTTTGCTTTATTAGCCAGATATTCCTCTTCCTTTCCTGGTGCTACAACCAAAGGGACATTCTTGTACTTTGCATTATTGGTCTCGGAAATTGATATTGGAAAAGGATATTTGTTTGTTGCATTTGTATTCCATGCCATAGGCTTAAATTGATAATCATTGAGATATATTTTTCGATTCAATTGTTGGTTGAGCGATTTCAGATAGTCATTATCTGCACCATTAAGTTTTTTCGCATCTTTTCTAAATTCATTGAAAATATTCTTATTACTGCCGAACACACCTTTACTGATAGCGGCTTCCATCGTAAGCTCTTTCTTTTGTTGTGTATTAGTAACTTTATCAATGGCATAACCGGCAATAAGGTCAACCCCAACAAACGATGCAAAGGATTTCCATGCGCCTGCTCCGCCCATGCTAATTGCATCCACCGCCGAACCGACAGCACGTCCTGACATCTTTTCTGTAGTGCTTGGATGATATGCTTTCTCACCACGTTCCTCAATTTCCTTTGTCAGCGGTGATTTTATGAGTTCTCCTGTTAATCCCCAAATACTGCTCTGTGCTGCTTTACGGATGATATAAGCAGCAGATGACTTGGGCATACCATCATGTACGAGTTTGTTTACCATCAAATCTTCCATGCGTGCACCAACATAGGCATAGGCTAAATCGCATCCTAATTGTTTTGAGAGTGCATCATATTTATTTCTACCCATTTGCTTAATAGCAGCGTCTCGCCATTGTTCAGCAAACAGGGCAAAGTCTTGTTGAAGCTTACCTGACTGCTGAATCTTTATATTGACCATTTGAATATAGTCTTCGGTGGTCTTACTATTCCATTTGCCTGTCATTCGTACAGCCTGTATAGGGTCAGTTGTCATACCATAAGGCATTGCTGAAGCGAGAATCCCTGCCGGACTTTGCATATAGTCCGAGAACTCTTTCGTCTGCTTCTTATTTAGGTCGTCCCTTACCTGCTTCATTACAGGTGAAACCGCAGCATCAAAATAGTGCTGTAGTCCGTATTCTATGGCGGTAAATTGTTCGGGATTCTTGATTTGACTCATGTCTTGCTTTTATAGTTCATTGTTAAATGTTCAACTGACTGAGCAATTGCTCTCTTGTTTGTTCAATAGCCTGATGATACATGGCCATCTGCTTAGGATAATATTCTTCTAACCATGTGTCCTTTTCAACTTGTCGATGGATAAAGAGAATTGCCAATTGTCGGGTAATCTCCACGGACTCTTCACCTTCCTCTCGATTGTTAAACCATGCTTTTGTCCACCAACGTGTTTCTGCTCGATCTGGATATACGCTGACTAAACGTGGAATATCAAAACTCTGAACGTCGAAATCCAACTCAGATAAAGGATCGATAATTCCGCTGTCACTCAGGGCTTCGTCGAGGACTTTTTTTTTAGGACATCATTCATGGTCGAGAGATAGACATTGTGTCTTAATGCCAAATAGTTTAAGAAATCACCAATGAGCAGATTCTGAACCTTACATACCAATGGCATTGCTCTCTGACCGATGCCTAATGGATTGGCCATAGATGGCATACTGTCGAAAAAATAGTTCTTGGAGGCTGAGAGTGAGAAGATGTTTCTCAGACTTTGCTCTGTTCGTTCAGGAAGAATATACTGTCCTCGATGTAGATCCATCAGATAGGTCGGCAGGAAATGCATCATTAATTCTTCGATTTCATCTTTGTCTTTCTCATAGTTGGTAGGAGTGTTCATCTCGAAGTTCTCAAACTCAGGGAAAGAAAGGCTTCCATTGTGTTCGATGGCTTTGATGTTGCTGAATAGCATACTCAGAAAATCTATCGGATTCATTTCTTCACCGTCAAAACGAACTTCCAGATGTAACAGGTCACCACTCAAGGCTACCATCATTCCTGCTTGTACATTCTGACCGAAGTTAGCATACACATCTGCAAGATGAGAATATTTCACCTCGTACTTTCCATACCGTATAACTTGATAGATTCCATGTTCATTGTCTCTGCCTACACCTGACACTGTACCGGTAGCCAAAGCCGAGAGTAGATAGCGTGTCGCATTAAAATCCAGTCCATGGTGAAAAAAAGTCTCACCGCTGACAGGATGTCTCTGATTGCCATAACCCAAGGATAGTTCTACATTTTTGTCTCGTTCCTCAAAAGGCATGCAATAGCCACTATCTGAACGCAATATCATTTCTTCTGTATAATTCATTTTACTTTACTGTTTTGATTATCTTCTTCTTCCACCACCTTCTGCTTGACTTTCTGATTGAGCCATGCTTTGGGATGCTGTGTTAGTACCTCCTCCAAGTACTTGTGACATATTAGAGTTATTTCCTATCAGCATCATGCCAAGCATGGCACCTGCTATCTTGCCGAGCCATCCGAAGCGTCCAAATGATAGGAATCCTGCGATGACGAGTCCTGCAAGACTGAGTCCCGAAACATTTCCACCACCAAGATTTTTGAAGAAGTTACCGAACATATCAACGCCGTTTCCTCCGAAGATACCACGGAAGAAATTGCTCATACCGCTCCATTTGCTGTTGATATCACTCATAGCTCCATTGACGGAGTCTACCGCTTCCCCGGCCTTCTCTTTCAATCCCTTTACATCATCAACGACCTCTGTAATCTTATTACTGGTATCTTTTCCAACCACCAAATCTGAGGTGGTTTCCAACACACTCTTATCATTTACGATTGCCTCCCATGTCAGATAACCTGCCGTTCCACCGACAGCAGCAGTCTTTGCAGCTGTTCCTGCTCCTCTAAGGGCTTGGGCTGGATGAATGACGGAATTACTCAATGTTCGACCACCGGCACCGACGAATTTGCCAGTGTTAGAAGCCGTACTTTTTGCGAAGCCTTTTAATAATGTTCCCCATTTGCTCATTATTCTGATTTTTGATTGATTACTACTATTTCATTACTTTTTTCCCATTACGTTTCCATCTGTTCATACAATCATTGACTATGGACTGCTTGTCAACCTTTTCACGACTGCCTTCATCTATCTCTGCCCATATATCCGCCATTGAAGTATATTTCACTGCACGAGTAAGACGTTGTAAACGATGGTTCATCAACTTGAGCTTGGGGCGGATATTGAACACTATCTCTATTCGCTCTTTCTCTGTCATTTTGTTATCACTCAGACATACCTGCCTAATATCATTACATATATCTACGCTACCCATAATCAGCTCTCTATAGATTTTATTACGTTTGGTGGATAATGCTACAGCCAGTGCATTACCGGCATGATTATCTAATTGCCTTGTGAAGCCATCCATGTTTTTGACTAGACTATTTATCTCGTGATAGAAACCATATATCTGTGCGGCATATACCACAATGCCACGAAATGAACTCAGGTAATTATTGAACTCCCGTTGCAAGTCGGTTGTACCTTCTACTTCTTCTTTCATCCATACATGACCAGTAGTCTGCAAAAGCATGACCGTCTCTTGTTTCTTCAGTTCCTTTTCAGCCTTTTCTGTATACAAAACAATCATACCTGCCAAAGCAGGGTCGTTCTGAGCGAAAATCTTCGGACTGAAACTTAGTGTAAGGATGAGCATTACAATGATTCGATTCATATTAGAATTGTATAGGTGTTAGTCCTGCACTACGGCTGCCGCTCTTCGCCATCTGGAATAGGAATCACGAGCAATCGTTGCATTATCTCTGTCAAGCATACCGGATGTTGCATTGTTCCACACATCATTCATAGTATAATAGCGGATACTAAGGTGGAGACGTGATAACTTCTTTTGAAAGTCACTGAGCTTATCGTTAAGTGCCCAAAGGGTACGTGAACGTTCAGCTCCTGTCAGCATATTCTCAGAACCTCCGGTGGCGACTGCATCCTTCAGAAGATTATATACGGATACCAATTCTGTAGCTGTCTCGATATATAGATTATTCATACTGATGGAGGCTGCAATGCCTTGTGGGTTGTTCCCGACCGCCTTACGTAATTTCGATAGGGTGATAAAGATGCGTACGCCATCATTATATAAATGTGTACATGCTTTCAGCGATGAAGCATAACCATTTACTGTCTTGAGATAGCTGTTATATTTCTTCTGCCACTGATGCATCTGATTGAACTCCGCTGCTATGGCGTTTTGAAGCAGTGCGGTCTTTGTCTGACCTTTTATCTGTTTTTCTATCTGTCCGTTAATGGCTTCATTACCTTCTGCCAACGCAATATATTCCATCGGGTTAGTTGCCGCTATCTGGGCCTTTACTTGAATGGTCGTTGCACTTGCTAAGGATATAGCCATAAGTACTGTTCTAGCGATTAGTGATTTCATATATTGAATTGTTTCTACGACTGATGATGACTCTTTCCCTTATCATGGGAACGATTTGATTGTTTGCTATTACTCCGACAATATCTAAACTTGGAGTTGACCTGTCACCCGAAAAGATGGTTATAGTCTTCATGGAAAACAATTGTTGCATGAAAGTCTGATGTTCGTTAAAGTCAACAATACGATACAATTCCAAATAGTCAACCTTACGCTGAAAGATGCCATGTTCAACCACAAGCTGTTCACTGCCAATCAAATATTTGATTTTACGCAGATAACAGAAGCTATAGAGTAACATCAGGGAGATTATACCAACAATAATCAGTACAAACTCAGTAAATGGCATTCCATCCATTCCTGCATAGATGAGACCTGATATACACAATAATAGCAGAGGCAGTTCATTTATTACAAACTGTTTCCAATGCGGAGTGATAAGTATGGTTTGGAATAAGGGCTTTTGTTGCATCTTTCGTTGTTTTGCAGTTATCGATGAAACCACGAGCGTTTCTTTTCTTCCTCTCTCTCTTCGGCTTCCTCGTTCTTATCTTTTTCTTCGTACTCTTCCTCACGTTCTACAACGACATCATTGCCGTTGTCATCAAAGGCTGTCTCAATCTCATCGGTTTGCGAATAGGCTTTCTTGTCAAGCAATTGGTCGTTCCAATCTTTGTAAGATTTGTCGCATGGCTCGTAATATATTCTCTTGTCCTGTGAGGCACGAAATTCAGCAACGGCTGCTCGCATTGCATCGGAATATACTTTATGGCTCTCTTCAAGAGTTTTTCGTATGTCTGATAAATCGTCTTGGCATACCAGACCACTTTGCTTAGAGGAATAATACTCCTCGGCATCACTTTCGTACTTGCCATATAGGTCAAGTAAGTCTTTAGGCAATAGCCATTCATCACCTGAAAAAATACTGTCATTACGTAGCGACATCATATAGGCTGATAGTTTGTCACTTACCATACCCATATTGAGGTGAAGTTTATTTGCGACTTCTTCCAATTTAAAGTCTCTATCAGCGAAGTTTACCAGATGTTTTTCTCCGTTAGTTTCAATGATGGTTGAATCTCCTTGAGCCACGACTTTCACGTCTGCATTATTGTTTGCCACAAGAAAGTTCAAAGCGAAAGTTCGTCCGGCTTCATCTCTATCGAAACATAGATGATGGTTTGCGGTTTGTGTCTGTGCCAGCATTCCTTTGAACTGATGCATACTAGGATTACCTCCTGTACTAATGAAACAGGCTCTTGCTAATCTGTCAGTTTCCTTTTTGCCAAGCTGTTGCGCATTATTCATTTGCTCTCTCTGAATCTGATAGAATGCCATAGCATCGAACGCACTTTCAAACCAATAGACATCTTTGACTTTTGAAAGTTCGGTTTTAGAGGGGGATGCTATCCACATGCCTTCTGTTGCATTACTTCCTGCTGCCATACCCTTGTAGCTGGTCCTGCCTTCTTTAGCAGGACGGCTTCGTTCTTCCAACCCCACAATGGTAGATAGGTCTGATGGCTTTCTAAGTGGAAAGACAAGGTTGGTATATGTTTGTCCGTTAGAGGCTTCTTTGATAGCTATCATAAAGTTATAGCCAAATGCTTTTTGGGTATCAAGATTGATACCTCTTGGCTTGAAGAAGCTGTAGAATGGCTTTTGAGAGGCAAAATTGTAACGGTTAAAGTCAAGACATTCATAATCTTTAATGCTAAAGACTTTAGGTGTATAATCCTTTTGCTCTTTTCTTGGTTGGTTATACTCAATAGGATTATTGAGGAGACGGTTACATACCACGTTCACCAACTTATCTACTGACATACTTGGTGTGTAGTCCGGAAAGAGTGTCGGATGCTCTTTGATAAACCCGATTACATTATAGTTCTTTTGTGCTGGTGGCTGAAAGCAACACATACCATTGGCGGTGACAATAAACTTATCACCTTTTATGCGTTTGCCGTTACTGTCAAGTCTAACATATGAAGGATAGCGGATACCATCCTTGCGGTTAAGTTGGTAGCCGGCATCTTTCAGTACATCTTGGATATTGATGCGACGAAGAAAATCATCATATTTTAATTCATTCATTCGTTATTCTTGTTTATTGTTACATACCATGATGAAGCTCATGCTGCATGGCATCTGCATTGGCGGCAGCTTCATAATTTCTTGCGGCCACGTCCATTGGCGTATCAACTCCTGGCTTAAAATAAGGATGTACGTCTGGCCCTCGATGGTGGTGATGCTCCTCATAGAACTCAGGTGGTCCACTTATTCCTCTTCCCAGTTCGCCAACGACGGCAACACCGGCAAGAAGGGCTGCGCTTATTTTCACTCCGAGACCTACACCGTCGCCACGTCCTTTCATATCGACTTCCGAGAATACTTTTGAAAAGAGTTTCATACGGTGATAGTCATCCACAGCCATGAACTTATCATACTGCTTCTGTGTAATCTCATGGGTGATATGTTCGCCATTGATGACGGCTGTCATCTTGAACTTTCCTTGTTCTTCTGATGGTTGTACACTGATTTCACCAACCTCCACTTCACGACCATGTGCTCCCTCACGGAACCATCCTTTATTCTCTTGCAGTTCTCTACCATCAACCACACCGATATTACGATCGATAGGAGCTTGGTTCAAGGATGATTCTTCAACGTGATTATTCTCTAATATAGGTTGCAGTCTGGCATCTAATTCTTGCTGAACTTCAGGACGAAGTTGGATGGATAGCAGTTCTTTGCTGGTCAATGAATCCATCGTGATCTTTTCAGAAAAATCACCTTTGATAATGTTGTTCAGTGTTTCAAGACGTTTGTCTACAGGAACCGTTTTCACATCATTGCTTGTAAGGACTTTCAACTCTTCATCGGTGACATCATATATCATATCACTATTTGATGTTGTTGACTGTATGGTGAGCGTCTTGTTCTTTTCATCCAAGATGATGCCATGAGATGCTAGACATTCCTGCCATTTTTCATTGGAGAAATATACAGGTGATGTAATCAGTTCTTTATAGGGCTTGGCGGATTCCATATTTCTTGGTCGGTTCTCTTGCGGAATAACGACGGCTTGCAAACTATGAAGTACATCAGCTTGTGGCTGTACTGACTGTTGACCTTTCCAATAAAATCCATAATCTCCAGAGCGAAGTTCGCCCGGTTTGAGTCTTCCATCGGGACGTTCTGCCACCATTGGAGTACCGGCATAGAACATCTGTCCACCTACACGACGAAGATGGAATCCTTCCTGCTGACGTGGAGTCCAACCTAAAAAATTATGATGATATCCCATACGTCCATATTCACCGGCTCCAATTCTGTAACCATGTAGCCCCATGGCCACACGTCCATTGGCATTGCGTGCCGACACAAAGTTTCTAGGCATATAGAAGTCATTTTCTACAATGCCGGCAAAGGCGTTATAGGCTTTTTTGTTGGCGAAGCCTGTTCCCCAATCAGTGAGCGTAAGCATCTGTTTCTGAGAGATGGGGTATGTGATAAGCGGCGAATCATGACCTTGAACGGCTAACTGATAACCGTCTCCAATTGGTATAATATGTGCTTGCATCCCATTACGCATGAGAATATCACGCATTTCAGGTTGCAAGTCCATTTCTCGTGGATTGGTATTTTTTCTAATCGCCATAATAGGATTTTAGGGTGTTAATACTTATGCATCGCCATTGCTGAGAGCTACTTCTAGTTCTTCTGATTTTGAATGCACGAACTGTTCGGCACTTTCGTTATTGATGGCAAGACCATTTTCTCGGCAATAGTCTTCAAACTCATTCTGCCATTCTTCACTGAATCGGTTGACATATTCCAGCCAACCGATTTCTCCTTGTTGCATCATCTCGATGAGCACTTCCTCTGGGTAATATTTTTGTTTAGCCATTATTTATATTTTGTAAGGTTGATTACTTTCTTTGGTTGACGACATTACGTTCACCCATCTTCTTCTGCTCGTTCCATAGCTCATCAGTATATTCTTCTTCCGGAACATAGCTTAGGCAACCGTTATCGTCCATTATCCAACAGCCATAACAGCCGAAGGTGTATTTATCCCATTCTCGTTTACCTTCTTCCTTCCATTTTTGTCCGTCACCGCCGGCAAAACGAAGTCCTACCTGTGAATGAAGGTCAATACCAACTGTTACCATCTGGTCATCGGATATAAAAGTAAGTGGGTCTCCTTTTTGGATAGTTTGAATTTCACTACTTCCAAGACTTAGCTCATCAGATACAACCTGAATATTTTTCCCAATAACAGGTGACGGCACGGCCATGACTTGATTTGTTTCTGAATCAATCTGAACAAAAGACTTCAGCACTTTACCATCAGGCATAGTGATATCTGCCATGATTGCTTTTCCATTTCTGAGCAGATTCTGTTGCTCTTTTGTGAAATGGTCAAGAGGAGCATACTCTAATGCTGGATAAAACATCACATCCACTTTGTTATCATCCAATCGAACGAGAGCAAAGCGAGAATAGTTCTGTTGGATATGTCCTTGTTCATCCGCCACTCGCAATGGAAGCAATGGAGATGGTCGTCCTTGAGCTATATCCTCCAATGCGAACATGGGCAAGTCTTCGATCATCTCATGCGTCAGACTGAACTTTTCGAGGATTCCATAAGGCACTTCGTTCTCGTAAAATGTACTACTTTTCATACTTTGTTATTTGATAAATTTGATATTCTCAAATTCAAAGTTATGCAGGTTTGATGAGATAAAAGAATATGCTTAGAGCTTTGAGAAACGTTTTAAATAGTATTATGCTTATAGTATGATTACTGCGATATAATAATACTTTCAGCTTATTCTTTGTTATAGTTAGACCGTACAGCTATCGATAATTATTTGTGCTCAAAAGCTTTGTTTACTTTTGCAGCTATGAAGAAATTTTCGATTATAATATTGGGGATAATGGTGATGAATGTCATACCATCATTTGCACAGTTCAATACGATAGGTATAGTTTCTCCCCGTCAGAAAGTTGAGCAGGTTGTAGGAAGTGATAATTCATCGATACACTCAGAAATTGATTCGGATGATGGTGATGTGATGGATGATAAAGATGCTGCATCTGATACTTCACTTAGTTGTTTGTCTCTATCATGTGTCTCGCTTCCATTACTTCGGATAAAAGTAAATTCACCTTTTGGTTGGAGAAAGGATCCTATTTCCGGTAAAAGTCACACACTTCACAATGGATTGGATCTATATGCAAGGAATGATAATGTTATGGCGATGTTGCCAGGGGTAGTAGAGAAAACAGGTAGTGAAAGTCGTGCTGGTAAATATGTCGTCCTTCGTCATAGTAGCATTCGGGTGAGCTATTGCCATCTTTCAAAAATCTTGGTAGTTCAAGGTAGAAATGTATCAGCAGGTGATGTGATAGGTGTTACTGGGTCAACAGGCCGTAGTTCTGGAGAGCACTTGCATTTGGTGACAAAACAAAATGGCCGAGTATTTAACCCGACCATTATGCTTGATTTTATTAGGGAAACAACACAGCTACATTCAAACATACCAAAGCGATAGTTAAGTTTGAAGTGCCCTCGCTTCCTCTTTTTACATGGATTTAAATTTATTCATTATCCACTTCTCATTAATTGTATCACATAATGAATGAAGGGCAAAGCGATTATCTTTGGATACATAATCCAAATAGTTATTATAAGCATCACTTTGAATAACTACCATTTCTTTCTGCAACTTTTCTTCTTTGAATAATCTGAACAATAATTGCTTAGTATCTTCACCCTTAACTGTAATACATCTTTCGAAATACAAATCACAATCATTGGGAATTTCGTTGTTCTTATCAACTTTCAACATCAATTTTCCAAATTCTATAGCAATATCATTTAAGCCCTCCTCTAAAATATTAATCTTTTCAATTAGGCGATTCATGCTGTCAACTGTTCTATAAATTTTTCTTTGCATTCCTTTTAAGTTTCTGCAACTATTAGCAACATCTTTATTTAATTGCTCGCAATTATTAGGAGAATAGTATATCATGAATTCATTTTCCATATCATGGTATAGAAGGTCATAGTGAATGTATAGTGTTTCACCGCAATTTGGACAAGTCCATTTAAATATCTCACCACTTATTACCTTATCCTTCAGCTCTGGATCAAGACTTACGTTGACCGATTTATACATCTTAAAGTCGCTTTCTACATGGCAATTTGTGCATGTAAACTTTTCATTGATTATTCTGGACATAAAGTGTTATTTGTTTTTGATAAATACTAATTTTATAGAGTATCATTCTAACTTTCTAGAGACATAAACTGCGAAAGAATGACTTTGTAAATTTTGGCATCTTCTTGGTTAAAGCAACAAAAATATATTTCACCTTTATACTTTTCGTATTTTAAATGAGCATAAATTGTTGATATGGCAATCTCCGCAGCTTCCACCTTTGGATAATTGTATACTCCAGTGCTTATGCATGGAAAAGCTATACTTTTTAGATTATTCTTTTCAGCTAGCTTCATACAAGTATTATAACAAGAAGCCAATAGTTTTGCTTCTTCACTTTTACCATCTTTCCATATAGGACCGACAGTATGAATAATATTTTTACATTGTAAGTTATAGCCATTTGTCATCTTACTTTCACCTGTACTACAGCCATTAAGTAATTTACATTCTTCTAGCAACTCTTTTCCAGCAGCTCTATGAATTGCACCATCTACTCCGCCACCACCTAATAATGAAGTATTGGCAGCATTGACAATTGCATCAACTTGCATTTTGGTAATATCACCAACAACAACGTTAATTTTAAATTCTTCCTCTTTCATATAATATTGTTCGTTCCATTCATAATCAGCACTATACGTATCGATATAGTCGAATTTTGTAGCCGTATAATCTTTTTCAAATGTTACAGGTTGCATTTCAATTGAAAGACCAATAGGCTGGTACATCTTATCTAACCAGCAATTTGATAATGAATAACCATGAATTGATTTATTCATTTTGTCTTGGAAATCTTTCTTCGCAGATGTTTTTAAGTCTATTCCATCTTTGTCTATTGGTTTTATATTACTCATCTTGAGTTTATGCTTTTTCGCTAGGGCGGCAGCACCATAAGGTATATTAAGTAACAATACTTGATTCATGTTTGCATAGCTCATAACATCTAAAACTACAAAACAAGCATTTGGATGTATAACGAAATCCGAAAAATCAATAGGTTTGTAATCTACCTCATTTCGAATATACCTTGTGTCCCAATTATGACGAGAATAAAAACCTCTTGAAGCTATAAGAAATCTTGTTTTGCATACTGGACGTAATAACTTGTCAGTTACCTCCATAATAGATCCGCATCGTATAATAGATCCTTTCTTGTATAATTTTTTAACGTCTATTACTGCATCAGTATCTCTATAGTAGAAGTGTAAAGGATATGCCCATTCTCCTGTCCAATTAGTAAGAGCTGCAAAATATTTTGAGACATTGAAAATCGTATAATTCTCAGAAAACAGTACTTGAGGATGATAAGTGTTTTCAATATCATCCTCAGTTATATTGTTATTATATTCCTTTGGTGGAATTCGATATAACAGTCCATCTAACTCCTTACAGCTTTTTCTATATGTACGCTTGCTTCCATCTCTAAATAGAAGATAACAAAAGTTATCATCTTCGGCAAACCAACAATTTTTCTCCTTATAATCATTCCAATTGAGAGTAGAAAAAATAAGAGGGAATAGGTATTTCCCGTCTAAGCCCAAAATTCCATAGTCATATAGAGGCTGTCCGTTAGAAAGTTTTATTTCATCGCCATTCTCATCCAAATGTAATCTACAGCATTGAGCAAAACCATTTTCAAAATGTATTGGATAATCAAACCATTCGTCAATAATAGGTTTCCCATCATAACAAGCTGCACCATATTTATGGTCTCCGATACGTACATCATATATACCATTTCTAAGAACAGGATCCATGCTGATATATTGGTAATCATTGATGCGATTCAAGTCTTTATCAACAAAAATCCATTTTTGTTCCCAAGTGAGTGCTGGTGCGACTCCGTTTCTGAAAGTCCTAACTACAGAATACTTCGATTTCATGGTGATTAATCCTTACCTACATTGTTTGATAGATACCATATAACAGTTACATCATCAGATACGGACAAATCATCAGGTGTAATATCTAGCGATTGTGCATTACAACAAATTGCTTCATCAGCACCATGAATCTGCCTAGCTTCAGAATATATATGTAATTCTTCAATAGAATAATTTATACTCTTTACTAATCCTAATGAACAACCACATGCTTTTGCCATGACATCTGCTTTCTCTTTGGCATCTTTAACAGCACGATCAAGCATCTTAAGTTGTGATGGTCGAGAATCCTTAACGGTATATCCAATATTGATTTCAGCTTGTTTAAGATATTTCCCGATTAGTTGTACTACTTTATTGATTAAGATATTATCCATGCCCAAATCTATCTTAACCGTGTGTGTCAAGCCAAAACCGATAAATTTTTCACCTTTGTAATTATGAAATTTATCGTATTCAGTTTCTGTTTTCTTGTCAATATCAAAACGAATAGTCTTCGGAAGTGAGCTATTAAGATTTACTTCCTTCATGATTTTGCTCAATTTATTGGTGTTATCAGTAGCTTGAAGATATGCCTCTTCATAACTCTCATGGATACTAGCCAAATCGAGTTTTACTCGTGTTACATCGGGACAAACATATATTTCTCCACGCCCAGTAACGGTTATTGTTTTTTCGTCCATCGTTATAGTTATTTATTATCCTTACAATATTTATTAAAATCAGCGACAGTATATTGCTTGGAAGCAATAATGTTATCAACATTAGAATCTGCAAAATCTATTGACAAGTTTGCAGAAGAAGGGCCTTTTACATGAGTAGAATAGAATGTGAATCGATATTTTTCACCTGGTGATAATTTTGAACACGCATTACCGTTGTCATCACTGATGTATTGCTTATTCCTATCATAATACTTAACGTTATACTTGATATTCCTTATTGTAAGATTGGTATTATTGATAATCCATGCTTGTCCATGAGGTTCATTACTATAATCTGTTTCCCAATCCCAATAAGATACTTTTACTCCTGCACGTAACTCAATGTATGCGTCAATGTAAATTGAACGATAGAAACCATTCAAGTCTGAAATCAGCTTATATTTCTCTATATCAGTTTTTGCGCTATTTTTCAAATCTATTTGTTTGGCTAAATCTTTCAAATAGGTTGGAGTTATAATTAATCCTTCAGAGTTGACGATCTTAAACTTTCCATTCTTATCTTTATGTATATAGAATTTCACGCTATCTTGTTTGAAAACACCGTCTTCTCCAGTATAACTGTTCTGTCCCGAAACAATTATAGTATCACCTTTTTTCTGAATAGCTTCATTTATATCAAGGACATCACGTTTTATAGCAATGCCAAGAGAATCAAATTGAGGGTATATATCTTTAATCTTGACACTTGCTGTTGAATCTGTAGCAGCTATAAAGAAATTCTCAACAAGTTCTTTTGCGACATCTCCGTTATTACTGCATGATGATAAACAGGATGCTGCAATAATTAAAATGGATATCAATGACGTTCTCATTTCTTATCTTTTTTCTGTTGCGGACGCTTAAAAACAAAGTTCAACACACTTGTTCGTGTATTCTCTCTAATTCCTGTAACATATTCAGAATTACCAAAATTGGGATGAACGGTATTCGTCTCAGTGTAAGAATTTACTAATTCCCAACCATCTTCACCCATTTTATTGAGCATCGGTGTTTGGTCATTAAATACCATTGGCGCATAATCAGGCAAACTCTCAGCATTCTGACCTGCTACTTTTACAACTTTGTACTCCCATTTGGTATTTTCTGTACAAGATGACAATGCTATCACTGCAATAGCTACGAATAAAAATCTTTTCATATCAATTAAATTTATGGTTGAATATTCTAATCAAACATCATCACAATTCCGCCTACTTTCTCGAAGTCTGTACTGTCGCATTTAGGGCATTTAACTTCTTTGTCTGCATCTCCTGTGGTATTATCTGCTTTACTGCCTTTGATTTTCTTGTTTTGGAAACCGATACCAGCATAGTGTGTCCATTCATTTCCACATTGCTTGCATTTATAGTTTTTTGTCTGTCCCATAAGCTATAAGTTTTTAATTCTATTATGAATTGCCAATTTTATATCGAATCCCATATCTTCGTCAGCATATAAAATGACACCATGAACGAGTAAAGAAAGGTTTATTCGACCGATAGCTTCTTGGAGTGTATCTAATGTATAAAAATCTTTATCGATTTCATTTCTATCATGGGGCAAGAAATCTTTATAGGAAGATTGATCGTAATGATAAATGAATGAGCCATTACTATCCTGAAGAATCTCCACAAATCCACCTTCTCCACCTACTTTTAATAGCAATGTCTGTTCTTCATTCATATTTTCAATATGTTTATAGTTAATCGAATATAGGGTACAAAGTTACATACAATGTGTACCAAAGGTTGGTACACAGTCAAGATATTTATAGTTATTCGTAGCGATTTAGTCCATTTTGATGTAATTCACGCACTTTATCCTGTAGTGATTGTGGCTCTAACACTTTAACTAATCCGGCTCTTGATACGAGATAACCAGCAAAATCAAGTGTAGGTCTTAAGGTCAGTTCAAAGTCGGAATACTCATTGGATGTGAATATTTCCTTTTGACTGGAATGTATGGGCAAGTCTCTCATAGAGAGTCGTTCTGTTTCATAAGCCCTAACCAATATTCGCTCTGTAGGTGTCCCATCATTGTTTACAATACCAAAGCAATTTCTAAAATAAAGCTCAGTATTGAAATCTTCATCTTTTTCAAAATGGGTATTGGTAGGAGTGACATTTTGCATCCGGTCGAAAGAGAGTGTTCTAAACTCACCATCTTCAATTCTTTTGCAAAGAAGATACCAACGACGATGAAACAGTTTCACGCAATATGGGTTAACCGTATATGTTTTTTCGTCTGATGAACTATACTTCTTATAAGTAATTTGTAAAACCTGACTTTCCTTTAGTGCTTCAACAATTACCGATAATATCTCGCCTTCAGTCGGTATTGATTCAAGAACAATACAATCATGCAGACTTCTATATTCGCTAATCGTATTATTTACTGTTAACGTCGAAAACATCCAGTTCTGTATGGAGTCCTCTTCAAGTACATGAGCGTTGCCAATGTAATATCTAAAGCCATCTTTAGGGTCACATTCAATATAGACACCAAAGATATCCAGTATATCATCACGGTGACGATTAAATGTTGTTCGTGCTATTGACATACCTCCACTCATCTCAGTCTTTTGCCACTTCTCATTGATTTCTCGAAGTGTGATTCTCTTGGCTTTATATATCGTGTTCAACAGCCAAATATATTGCTTAAATATACGGTATAGCTTCATCTTAAATAATTACTTATTAGATATTTTAGTCTTGATATAACCTTATGGCATCCTCATGCATCTTGCGAATTTTATCTGATAACCATTGTGGTTCTAACACCTTCACCAAGCTACTACGAGAAACGATATAACCCGAAAAATCAAGTGTTGGACGTAAAGTCAATTCAAAGTCGGAATACTCATTGGATGTGAATATTTCCTTTTGACTAAAATGAATAGGCAAGTCTCGCATGGATAGTCTTTCCGTTCCAAAGGCTCTGAGCTTTACAGTCTGTACCTCTGTGCCATCTCCGCTAACGATACCAAAACAGTTTTTATAATACTGTTCTGCATTAAAGCTTTTATCCATTCTAAATTTATCCTTAGTAATATCAACCTTTATCATCCGGTCAAATGAGAGGGTTCTAAACTCATCTGTGCCAGATTTTTTCCCTAGTAGATACCATCTTCGGCGAAAGAGTTTGATACAATATGGCTCTATCATGTAATTCTTTGGCTCAGAAGTACTATATTTTTGATATTCAATAATTATCTTATAGTCATTTTTTATGCAGCCAATTACTTTACATAGATTATCACCTTCTGATGGTATAGCTTCCAATATAATTCTATCTCTAAGTGAAGAGAGATTTTCGCTGATGGTATTATTGACCGTTAGAGTAGACAACATCCAATTCTGAATAGTGTCTTCCTGAAGTACGTGAGCATTTCCAATGTAATATTTGAATTTATCCTCTAAATCACATTCGATATATAAGCCGAAGATTTCTTCGATGGCTATTTTGTGGCGGTTAAACGTGCTTCGAGATAAAGGTAAACCTTCACCCATCTCTGTCTCTTTCCACTTGTTGCTTATCTCACGGAGAGATATTTTCTTGGCTTGATAAATAGTATTTACCAGCCAGATATACTCTTTAAATACTAATGGTGAATTCATACATAAATATTTAACTAGGGTTATTGTAATAGGTAGCTACAAAGTAATCCAACTGCTCCTTAATTGAATTGAAATCTTTGCTTAAATCTAAAGTTCTGAAACCAATAATGTTTCCATCATTCAGCTTTATCTGACCATCAGGTACTATCACTTCATCTGTTTTTGCATAAAGCAACATTCCATCAACATTTCCATTATGGCTTCTATCATGGTTCATAACATACGACTGAATCTGGTAAATGTTATTACTATGCAGTGTTACTTTGCCAAATCTTTCTATCATTGTTCTGCCATAATATTTTGTGTCGATAATTAGAGTCCTGTCAATAGTTGTCATCATAATGTCTGTTTGCATTATTGGTAGAGCATTCGTGTTGCTAAATTCTACATTTATGTTCCAAGCAATCTGACTCGCTTGAGCATGTAATTTAGGATGATGCTTCTTATAATATTCCAGCACAAACTTTTCAAAAAGTTTGCACATGTGATCATCTGTAAATCCTTTTAATTTATACTTTCCGCTCTCTGTTGTAAGAGTTTGTCCATCCATAATGAAATAGCAAATGTATAATAGCATCTTATATGTCTGGCAATTTCTGTCAAATCTTAGAGTTGTCCATTTTACCTCTGATATATCGATAGTATCTACATTGTCAAAGAACAGCATAAGCTTTCTGAGCTTTGACTTCCTGCTTGAATTGACTCTTGGAATAGATAAGAGGAATGATACAGTTGTTTTCAGTACCTGATTGAACAGGTTATTCTCAGACAACTCATCAAAATTACAATCTATCTTCTGCTTCTTCTGCATTAAATTGTTGATAGTCCCTCTCAAATCTACTTTCCCTTTCAAAGTAGGAAGGGTGTCATGAATAGAAATATATTCTTTGTGAAGACCTTGCTTTAACTGGAAAGATATACCCCTGAAAATAATCTCGGCGAATAAATCGTAAATCTCGTCGAAATTCTCACTATCTATTTTCTCATAGTTGTTCTGTTTGAGCTGCTGAAAAGCATAGCTTAACATATAATAGATGTTTTTTATCAGTATGGTTTTATCTATTGTCATTTCAGAATGTCTAACAGTTTTCTTGACTCGGTTTTGTATTTTTCGATGTCATCAAACCAATATTCACGAAGCATAGGGCATATATCATATTCAATAACATTATTCAACCAGTTGATATTGATATCATCATTATCTTGGTTGCAGAAATAACTGTGACCGATGCAGAATCCACTTCCGAGTGAATCATCCGCTTCAATGTCATTATTCAAATTGATGATGCCATTAATGACAGCATCAAACTCTGTGCTATCTATTTCATTTTGATAATTTATGAATCCTTGTGATGTAAAACCAGGTTTCATCTCATAAAAACTGAACCGACGGCGTAGGGCATAGTCAATCATAGCCAAGCTTCTATCTGCGGTATTCATCATACCCAAGATATAGAGATTCTTTGGCACATAGAATTTTTCGTCATTATAAGCCAACCTGATTTCATGTTTCGCACCTCGATAATCCTTTTCAATAAGCATCAAGAGTTCACCAAAGACTTTGCTCATATTCCCACGATTTATCTCATCTATGATAAAGAAATATTTATGGTCAGGGTCATTAGCTGCTTTTTTACAGAATGAATAGAATACACCATTTTTGAGCTTAAATCCACCATCATCTTTAGGCCTATAGCCCATAATGAAGTCTTCGTAAGAATAATTCTGATGGAATTGGATTATTTCGATTTTTGTATCATCCTTCTCACCCATAATAGAATAAGCTAATCTTTTTGCAGAGAATGTCTTACCAACACCTGGAGCACCTTGGAGAATAATATTCTGTTTAGCTAGTAGCAATGATTTTAATTTCTTGTATTCATTACTATCCATGAACACCTCATTTAAAAAATCTTTCTCTGTATAACTATCATAGTCAATCGCTTTTTGTTTTGGATTTTCTTCTCGAATCAAGTCCATTATAAAATTAAACTCTTCGTGGGTTAGCTTAAAAAATGAGCCATGAGGGTTTTTTATAAACTCCATATTAGACAATTCTGAAGCTGATGTTATATCATTGTATGATATTGGAGTAAGTAATGATTCAGTTTTCTTGAAGAATATTTGTTCTCCATCAGTTTCTTTACTGACCTCAGCTAAAGCTACAATCTGTTTAACAGGATTTGCTTCATAACCTATAACTATATCACCAGCTTTCGCATCTAAGAAATTCTGGAATATCTTTCGCTTATTCCCATTATCATTATAAAGAGTATAATTCTGTTCTGTGTTGACATCCATATTAGAGAATTGCCATATTTTAGGACTTGCAACCAGCCACCAATATGACACGTCACTCACTTTTCCTTCATGAGTAGTGTTATCTTTTAAAATATACTCACCTTGATGTTCGCTAGGTTTGTTATACGACTTTACATAATGACTTATATCAATTAAAATGGTATTCAAACGGGGATCTGAATAGCAATTATCGTCAATCAATCCATCCAATATTTGCCGAAGTTCATGATCTTTTCTTATTTCGTCTGCTATTTCATTAAATAAATCATAGCAGATTTGTACGTTCTTGGTACCACCACCATGAACTGGCTCTTTTGTGCTGCCTACAGCACGAGCCAGGGCAAGGCATTCTGAATATTTGAATAAGAAATATTTCTCAGGATAGCGTAGCCATAGATAAGTAGAAACACAGCGAGCATCCTGATAGTGATTTTTCCATTGTTCTGCTCCATAAGTAGCACGAAGTTGTTCAGCTTTTCCTTGGAATGTTTCAATTCGTTGTACTAACGTACTAGAAGAGCGTTCATTGTACAAATCTCTAAACATCTGTCTCACCATTTCTTTGTCTTTTATGATGAAATTCATCATCATTCCCCGTGGATAATAATTCATAGAGGCAAGAAGATTGTCCACTTCTTTAGTGGAGTTCTCGAACATAGCTCCAAAATCTTCTGCGTCTATGTTCCATATATCTTGAAAGTGCTTAACAGCAACCCATTTATATCTCTCATATTCCCAGAACGAAGCAAAATCTTTCTTGTATTGTTTAATGAGAAAATGAAGCTTATCTTTGTTAATCATATCCCTTATATTTAGTTATTATTCTTATGATGATGAATCCTTATTTTATTATCTTTTTCAGTGAAAGAAGATATATAGCCTATATCTTTAAGACAAATCATTAGGCTTTTATTATACTCATTATTATCAAATGTAGGTTTCTTTTGCTTATCAGTCAACTCAAGGTACTTGTTGATATTAAGTGATTTAATTAATCGGTCTATTTCATTAGTATCTCCACTGTATTTGGGTAAATAGTATGTTATAAACCTAACTTTTAATGGCTCTTGTTTGATAATTGATACTAACTTTAGTATATGATTTTCATCTAAAGCATCTTTATTAGTACGGAAGATAATGGATAATACATGCTCTGACAATTCTATAGATTTCTCAATAATATTAAATTCAAGATTAGATATGATATTTAATTTTTCAGTATCATTAAATTTTAAAGATGAAAGTAATGCATTTGCTGTTTTAATATTAATCGTGATTCCATTACTAATGTCTTGAATAAATTTAGAAGAGTATTTTAAAAGATACTCTACGAAAATAGGAGTATTACAAAGGATATTTGTATTCTCTGTATTATATGGTAATTTGTCTTTTGATAAAAGCACCCTTAGTCTTTCTTCATCTAATGATTCTAATCCTGATGCGCCCAAAAAATGTCTATTGAAGCAGGAACATAGATTATAAGCACTTATTGATATTTTATCAGTAGAGAAAAGAGCTACAAATAATTTGTCAGTTGCTTTTGTATTGCACTGAATCTGTTGTAAGTTTTGCTTGTTCTGTTCAATAAATACAATTAGCTCGTCAGACAAAAGATTCTCTGTTATTTCAAAGTAATAAATGATATTATCCCAATTAGACATAACCAAGTCTATTTCTACACACAATTTGCACAAGTCATGAGACGTAATACCTTCAAAATTTGGGACTTTGTTTTCTTGATCTTTCAGATATTCTTTTTTCAATTCCTGTGATATATTATCATTGTTCAAAATGAATAAAATATTAGCAGTAGATTCATTATTTATGGTTCTAGATAAGATAGGTAGAACATCTTTAATTTCATCTTTTATGAATTTTAAAAAGTTTTTGTCACCAGTCATTTCAATTTTTGTCAAATTAAGATTGTCACTGGTCGTTTCTGTATCATTATTTAGAAAATTGCATATAGTACATAAATTATCCGTATTCAACTCGAATAATTCTTTCCGAATCACTTGTGTTAATAAATCAGAACTAAATGCATTTACCTTTTCAAATAAGCAATTTTGAATTATTTCGTAACACCGGTTAACACCGATTTTTGAAAAGTGATTAGACAAGTATTGGTAATTTTTATTTAGCCAATCTTCTTGATCTTCTTTGATGATATTGCTATATTTTAACCATGCTTCTAATAATGCATCTTTTTTCTCTTCTTTTTCAAGAGATACATATTCTTGCCATGCCTCCATAGGTGCAGCCCCGAGAATTTGAGTAAAAACTTTTTCTCGAGAATCACCGTTAAGATAATATTGGTACAAGAAATCTGTTCTTTTGTCTGATTTTGCTATATGAGACAACATGAGTTGGAATCTGTTTTTATTATCCGATGTTGTTTCCATAGATAAGAAATCAAGTAGTTCTACATTCAAAATAGAATCATGTTCAAACATGTATGGTTTTAGTTCATTTGAAAAATTCACAATTTTATCGATGTGAATATCAAAATCTTCTATATTGACTTGCCTTTTTATTGATAATATCAAATCCCTATCAGCTAAACTAATCATTCCTTTATAAAAATAAGAAATGTAGTCATAGTATTCTTCATCAATATATCCACGACGTATAAAGACATCCATCATGGGTTCCAGCTTAAATGCTCTATATTCTTCAGTATTACCTAAATCAAATAAAGTAATTAGCGATTTAATTTTTAAGGATTTGATTTTAATTAGTTCATTCTCGAGTGCTAAGTTCTTTTGTAATAAAGGGTTTAATCCTGATTTTAGGTGATTTATTCGGCTTTCGAAGCCATAGTTTGCGTAGTGCTCTTGTACAGAGTAACGATCATGCTTTTGAGTCACATTTGTATAATGGTAATAGTATTGATAGTCAAATTCATTCATTTTTAATAGTTTATCAAAGAGAATGTTATTTGTGGCTATGTTTGACAATTTCTCATAACCATTTACTATGTAGATAGAAACTAATGTAGGACAGATATCATCTTTTAATCTATTAAGAAAGAGTAATCGTAACTCTTCTTCTTTGATATGGCAGTCACTCTTAATTTTTTCAATCTGGGAGTTTATATTTTCTTGTTTCGTTTCTATGTTTTTAAATGCAAGTTTAATAAGTTCTCTTTTTTTACTAATGCAATTATAAACTCTACCTTCACGACGATGTAATTGTGCAAAATCTTTAGGATAATAGTTCTTGTATACTATCATTGCTAATAGTTTTGTAAGGTCTAAATGTTGATTATTATCTTCTACCGATAATAGCTTATTCTTATATTGAACATATTCATTTGCTATTTCGGTCAGAATACGCATATCCTGTATGAAAAATGCCATTTCAGATAAATCTTCATCTTCAATCTCATTATCATTACATCCTCTGACTTTTAAAAATTCTTTTAGTTTAGTTTTTGAATTGGATGGATTTATAACAGGTATTACAGTTTCAATATAATCAAAAAACTTTGTACGCTCTTCATTAATAAAAATATCATCTTTTACGGCATAAATAAAAACGATATGTCTTTTTACTATTTTTGATTCATTTATGAGAAAATTTAATTCTCTAAGTTTTAAGAAAATATTAGGTGTTCCAAATCTGTCAAGATCTTCTATAATAACTACATTATAATCTGTCATCTGAAAGAAATAAAGTATTTCGTCCAAATGTTTATTAAAGATGGAATTGTTTTCTACAACTTCAATCACGCCTTCTTTTAGATTAAGTTTGTTGAGCTTTGAGTTGCTAAATAAGTTAATGAAATGTTTTATTGCAAAATAAGCACATGCTAGAAGATAGAGGATAGCAGCAAAATCAAAATATTTATTATACACTCCAAAATTTAGAGTATTGAATATGCTATCTACTTTAAGTATTCTTGGTTCGAATAAAATAAGAGATGAAATAATAAACAATACCAATAATAAAGCTCGTATTCTAAGCTGTTTTTTTGATAATTGTCTTATTCTCCTTAATCTTGAATTTGGAACGGTATCTTGTTCCTCGCGATATATTAGTTGTTGAACAATACTATATTCAATTTTACGATTCAGATTTTCTTCATTGTTAGTCCGATTTTGTGAATTTTTGTCACCGACATCTTTAGAATTTGATTCTTGATGTTTTTCCTCAGGAGTTAATTCTTTAGAATTTGGCGTAATCTCCACTGTAACATCGTCCGCTTGCAAAGTAGCAAGTGAAATAGGCAGGTATGAATATTCATTTACATCATCTTGTAATGTCTGTAAAATGGAACTCTTTCCTGATCCATAAGGACCAGTAAGAGCAATATTCTTTATAATTCCCTCATTAAAAGCTATTTTGAGAGCTTCTTTTAAACCATTCACAGCTTCATAAGATGAATCTGATTTTTCAAGTTTTTTTGGAGTTAACGGAAATATCATTAATGGTATGTTTTGGTAAATTATTTAATTATCTCTGATAATCAGCAAGTTTATGTTACATATTAAATGAAGTGCCTATATTAAATGAGTTACTTTAATCTTTTTATAGTTCCTACCAGATATACCAAGTAGTGACATTGTATTGTCTTTGATAATCAATTCACCTTTCTGCAAAGATGCGATAGCATTCTTTATTTCAAGAAATTCCTTACCTGAGACACCGAATAGATCTTTAATTACAGAATCTGTGATGCTTTGCTGTTTCATAATAAGAGGGTATTGAGCATTAGCATAAAAGTCAAAATGCTTGCTCTTGAAACTATCCATATTTTGGGTTGCCAAAATTATACTCAATCCTTTATTACGCCCCACGGCGATTAGATTGCGAAGAGGATGATTATCAAAGTCTAGCATATAATGCGCTTCATCAATAATGGTAAAATGACGAATCTGAACGTAGTCATCATTTACGGCTTGCTTTTCTAGTGTTTCATAAATGATATTTAGTTTAGAGATAACGAAATAGACAATAGCCTTGGCTATTGGACCATCTTTCGGATATGAATCCATCTTTACAATAAAGCATTCATCAACTAGATTGACTTTATCTTCTGTTGCAAACGGATTGTTTCTTACCAATTGTTTTAATACAGAAGTGATACTGTCATCTTTGTCGGGATTTGCCATTTTCGCTTGATAATGACTTAGCATTAAGTCAAAAGTAATAGGTGTTCCATTTGTTTTCTTGTAGGCATCTACAATAGCTTCACTCAACCTATTACTCATATTTGCACTAATGCTAGTACGTTCAATGGCGCATAGTGCATTAGCCATTTCTGTAGAATAAAGATTTATCTCATTAATGGTCTTATTTGTAAAATCCTTGAATGGAGTAAAAGGAAGTGGTTCTTGAACAGGATCAAGAATACTGCTTCTATCAATATCAAAATATGTCAACCAATTGTTATTAGCCGGATCTGAAAATTCGCCCTTATAGTCAAAGAGTAAGAAATTTACAGGATATGGCGTGTCCGTAGATAAGTTTCTGAATTGCTGAATTAAGACTGCTAGCAAGTTTGTTTTACCGGAGCCTGTTGTTCCGGCTACTAATACTTGTGAATTGGAAACAGAACGACCATTGATATTTAATTTTGCCTCCATATCATCACCATATTCTCCAATCAGTAACTCCAATTCTGGAATACTATTAGATGAACGGCGGCGATCACTGACAGAATACAAGAATGAATTCAAATTGTCTTCCTCAGACAAATAACGTATACCTCTATATATTTCTTTTGCAATGATTCTTCCTACGGTATTTGTATCTCTCCAATCAATATCACAATCCTTATATCTTAATTTCAGAATAGCAGAGAACAGAGAGCGTTTGTTGTCTTTCGTAAAGAAGCTTGGTTGGATACGTTGACTGGATTTGGATAATGTATATGAATCCAAGTCATCAATATTGCGTTTGTCTGAAAGGTTAAGACTTGCAATTAGACAAATACGCATAACCTTATTCCAAGTAAACAGACCACCTTTCTCATCTACAACTTGACGTGAAAGGTTCAGTTTAGCTTCAAGCAAATTTTTTAATGGCATAATATCTTCAATGATACCTTCTGCCTGTCTGATGTTATCTAATACTACTTCCATATCAATCGTTATTTATTTGAATTCCAAAATAGCCTTCTTCTACGGTAGTACATTGTTCGTCTACATTGCGAACTAAAGTATAAGAACGAGAAGTGAATCCTTCTAATTTTTTATAATCTTTATCTTTGCGAATCTCTGACGTAGTACAAAGTAATATGGTTTGATCTGATAGTCCTGGGAAGTAATCTTCCATCAATACATCACGACTTTCTTCATCAAGAACACCCATAACTGTATCTATCATTACAGGTGGATTGTAATCTCCAAGATTGCGAAGTACTTTTAAGAGTACTTGAATAAATATCTGTTTAGATGCAGCATTCAGTTGGTTCAATGAAATCTCATTTCCTGCTTTATGGAATAATTTAATTGAAAAATTCTGCATACTGTCAGACAGTTCAACTCTAGAAATACAATTCTTATATGAGATAAGAAGTTTATTGAGTTGTTCTTTCATATCTTCTTCAATTTTAGCCTTCTTGCGTTTAAGCAAAGCATCTGTTACCTCTTCGAAGAATGGTCTCAATTTTACGAGAGTGTCAAACTTAATATCAGGCTCTTGCTGAATTTGAACGTCATATTGATGTATCTGACGTTCAAGTTTAGCTATTAGATTTGTTCTGTCATCAAATTCCTTCTTTAGTAAATCCAGTCGTTTGCTTGAATCTTCATAAGCTTTGATGATTTCTGTATTGCCTGCCACTTGACTCCTTCGCAAAATATCTATTTGTTTTTGCTGGTTCTCAAAATTATCCAATCGCTTCTCCAAATCGTAATGCATGTCATTTAGCTGAATAAACTCATTTACGGAGTTCGCATTCAGTAAACCTTTTAAAGCATCCAATTCTGTTTCATCAAGGAATGCATATTTATCGGTGTGTTGTAATCTTTGTTGCTGATTAGCAAGATAATCCACAACAATATCCTCATCCACATCTTTTGGACAAAGAAGTTTTGATTTTAGATAGGAGAGAATCTTTATTGTAACCTCTCTTATTTGATCAGTGTTTAATATACCTTCTTGATCACGTTTCAATGATTCTTTCTGCCGAATAATATCATTTATTTCAGGAGCTATACCGGATGCAAGCTTTGGGAAGAAAATATTTACTTCTAATGTGTCTATTACAGACTTTAGCTGACTATTATATCGCTTTGATAAGTCTTTTGTTTCTGTAATACTAGACTCTAACAGCTCAATTTTTCGTTGTGTGTCAATAGAATTTTTAGCACCTTCTTTCGCTGCATCATAATCTTCTTGAATAGATACTATATACTTATAAAGTCTATCTTGTTCGGCTGTATTTATATCTTGTTCGCCAAGTAAATTACTTTTTTGTTCACAAAGTGCGTTATATTCATTTGCTTCCTTTTGAGCTTCCAACCGTCTTGCCGCCCATTCTTGTTGAAGATGTTCTGACGCATTCTTTAGTTGGATATATTTATTGAAACCCATGACATTCTGAATATTATCCTGAATGATTTGAGCAAAAACATTTTCTTTTAATAATTCGCTTGACTGCATTGCGTCAAACAAGAAATACTTACTTAACTCTTGAGGTAAATTAGCTTTAATGATTTTATTTACCTGTTGTTCGCTTTGTGCTCTTTGTGCTAATGGCATGGCTGTACCATAGATAAACTGATTACCATTCATGTTTAAGACAACGCTTTCAACAGGTTTGTCTGAAGGGTTTAATCGGTATGAACGTTTCAAAATATACTTCTGAACCTGTCCTAAGACCATTCCTTCAAATGTGAGTTCTAAAGATATTTCCGGGGAAACTTTACCTATAGCTCCGTTATTAAGTAATTCGTTAAAGTGGTCTTTATCTTTGATTTTTAACCCGTAGAGTGCACCGCAAATAGCTTCAAACAGTGTGGTTTTACCGCCGCCATTCATTCCTCCAATCAGTATGATTGGACGATCAGATTTTACTGACAGGTCAAGATCGAGCGACAAGTATGTCTTATAGTTTTTAATTTTGATACTCTTTATAATCATAGTCTGCCCTCCTTATTGTTTTATTTGTTGAATAGCAGAACTTATGATACTCTCAGTATCTATATCACTCATTTCAATTTTATCAACTTTTGCTGCATGGAACTTACGAAGAATCTCTTCGCTCATCCATTCAAAGTCGAGACTATATTTATCACAAAGAGTTCTTATCAATTCAAGGTCTTCTTTGCGTATTCCATAGTGCAGGAATTTTTGATCTAATCCTTTTGCCATAACATTTATTCTTTATAGTTATCTGGATGGAATGCATTCCAATTATTCGCTATCGGGTCTTTTGTATCTTCTATTTTAAATGGTGCCCAATACCAATTGTTACCTTCTTCAATTATTACTCCACCCAACAAGTGAAGATTTTCATTTGATGGAGAATTGATATAGTCAACAAATGAATTGTGCTTGTTGGGAGCTTCCATATCGCTCTGCTGACTCTTTGTATCAAACAAAAAGATTTGACCATTCTTCATTCTGATTACAAAGTCTATATAGAACAACTGCAAAGATTCATCAAGCCCTGTATATGATATGGAATAATGTTGCTTACCTTCATCACCATTCTTATACCACCAGTCAATGCAATCATTATGCTCCTCCAAAAATTCTTCAAATCTCTTTTCCGGTGAAGAACATGACTTTAATTGAATGAATGGCATTAATGCGTGATTCTTCACCTCTGGCAATTCGTGATTTGTGCTTTCGTTGTATTCACGAACTTCTGGCACTTCCCATGTATATTCTTTGTAAGAACGTTGCTTTGCTTCTTTTCGTCTTGTATTGATTTTTATGATATACTTGGCAATGGCATGGCGAATAATTTCTTCAAAATGGCTTTTGTTGCGATAGTACAGAATTATTCTAGGTGTATCTGTTTCTAAGAATCCTAGATATTCTTCCATAAGCTGATAAATATATCCACGCAAAGAGGTAATACTGATTTTTTCAAATCCGGATAACATCTTAGCACAGAATTCATTGAACATAAGTAACAGCTCGGCTTGATTTTTTGAATACTTGATTTTATTCTTTTCGTCAAGTAGTGTTGTTCCAGCTTCACCGGTAACTTCAACATCACTTACTAATTGTATCTGAACGCCATGATTGCCAAAGTCAATACTATCAATACGTTCAGCTTGGTTTCGGTTTTTTGCGATATCTGAAAGAAAGCCTGAATCATAGGATTCTTTAGCCGGCACAATCTCTTCATCTTCAAATGGAGAGAAGTCAAAAAGCGTTCTTTGTATTGGTTGCTTAAACCATTTAGAATTGAATGTTTCAACGAGGACAGGCCAAAAGTCTGGTCCCAAACGATTACGGTCGGCACTCAAGCGTTCGCTATATACTGAGGGCAATGCTACATTATTCAGACTTTCTCTTCTGTATGCTACAAGAGCTTTAGTTATATAGTTGATATCGTCGGCAACGATTTCGATTCTATCCTTACTTAAATTTGTATAAACCCAGCCATGATTCAGTAATTGATTTGGATAATATTTTTGTTCAGGCATTCTCATTATTCGTCCAACCGTCTGAACTCCAAATGTTGTACTCTTAATATCTCTGAATATCAAAAGAACGGCTGCACGAGGGCAATCCCATCCTAGAGCAATAGCTTGTTTGAATAGTAATGCTTCTGTAAGGTTATAATCATTTTCAAGTCCATCAAGATTTTGTTTGTCACTTGATAACCATACAGCCAACTTTCCATTGCCTGTAGTTATGCCATACTCTGCATCAAGGCGGCTTTTAACCATTTCGATAATAGTTCGTTCTTCTTCATCAACGGCTTCTGTATTATCATTTGGTAATTGAATAAGCAATAAAGGGTTTATGCGAGCCCCTAATGCCTCATAGGCTGCTTTAATCTCATTGCGTTTGGCTATGGCAATATCAAGCATGTATTCATTCTCTCCAACACCTTTACCAATTTCATTTAATAAAGGGTTTATAGTAATACCATCTTTAATCATCTCCTCCCTGATTACTCTATCTCTTGATACGGTAACAAGTTCATCGGGAGACGTTATGGGGGTTGCTGATATACGAATCTCAAGTTTTGGATTGATATTCTGCAATACCTTTTCCGATTGTTTTGCAGCACGACCACCAAACATGTGCTCTTCGTCGATAACTACGATAACCGGCATATCATGTTCATCTTTAGTACGCTGAACAATGTCATATAATGACGAAGAGTTCTCGGTATCTCTAACCATGATATTTTTGTCCTTGTTAATGCTTTCCCAATTAACGAAGAATATCTCACCGGGCTTTATATATCCATTAGTTGAATGATCAAGCTCGTCATACATTACAGGACGCAGGACACGAGTTTCTGAAAAATAATTTTTCATTCTCATGTAGCTCTGTTGATGAAGTTTGTTAGGAGCGATCCAGATTATAGCTACCTCTTTTTCAACTTCTGCAAGTTGAGTAGTCAGTTCATCAAGCATCTGACTTGCCATTACTGTCTTACCAGAACCAGTGGGAGCTTTAAATACAAGTCTCTTCCTGTTACCTGATTCGTCAAGCAACTTGATAGTTTTATTTACAAGCTCATTTACAGCTTCTACTTGATATGCTACTTCTTTAATCATTGGACGCCTCCTTCTTCATTGAAATTAATCATGCCTTGTTCATTGGTAAATTCTGTGCTATCGTCTTCAAATACAACATTATTATCTGTTTCTTCTTTCCTGTACGGTTTCAGAACTGCATTATAGGCATCGTATATGGCAGCTGGTAATGCGCATAATTCAACTTTATCAAGAACTTCTTCAAAATTGTCATTGTAAGCGTAACGGTTATTCGAGAAAACATATACTTTAATCTTGCCATCAATATCCATCGTTCTGAGCAATTTTGCAAATGCATCAACGGCAAGTTCATTGTAGATAATAAGCATCTTTGTTTTGTCATTCTCAAAATAGCGAGCGACTTCTGGCTTCAGCTTACGACCGGCAAAAGTTGACTGTTCGGCATATATATTGTTTTTGATGCAAAGTAAATCGGTAGATGCAGTTACTAAGGCACGCATATTTTTGATTGTGCGTTTGCGAGATATGAAATCTGTTTTATAATAACGTAAGTTGTTGGCAGTTAAACCAACGACTTCTTCTCCTTTAGCATTGGTATAACCTTGTATCACACGCTTGTTGCGTTCATAAGTTACTTCCTCGCAGATGTTATTTTCGTTGTTGGTTACAAGAATACATTGGCGATGGCCTTTATCTTTTTCATTAATTTCTTTAGAGTTTATTTGCATAGTCGCATGTAATGTAGTACCACTACCTGCGAAGAAATCTAGTATGATAGAACTCTTATCACCTACAATCTGAATGATTCTTTCTATTAATTTTACTGGCTTAGGATTTGTAAACGTCTTTTCTGAACCAAAAATGTTTTTTATTACGGCAATAGCTTGACGATTACCATCAACATCTTTGTTGCTCCATATAGTTTCAATAGGTATGTCAGCTATAGATTCTGCATATAGTCTCGTATTAACAGACCACCCGTTTTTTGTTTTGATAAATTCAATTCGGTTAAACTCCGTTTGAACTTTTTGCAATGCCCATCTCCATCTGCCATCTGAACCATCAGCTCGCTTGGGATAAACTTCAGAACCATCAGGTGCAATAATAGGGAAATACATATTAGGTCGATCTTCTCTTGAATCAGCATTACCCATATATCGTAATGGCTTTAGATAGTATCTTTTTCCATCTTTATCTGTCTTATTATAATGGGCAGGAACTTCATCAACCTTTAATCTATGGATTGGTAATGTGGATAAATCTTTTGCGTAAGTTATAATAAAGTCATGTCTTGAAGATACCACTTTTGCATCCATACGTGGAGAATCCGCCTTCTCCCAAATTATATTTCCAACAAAGTTTTTAAGACCGAATATTTCATCACATAATAGTTTTAATTGAGCTTGTTCATTATCATCTATAGAAATAAATATAACGCCTTTGTCAGATAACAACTTCTTTGCAATTTTCAAACGTTTATCCATAAATGACAACCATTTACTATGTCGAAATGAATCTTCGGCATCGACAAACGAATCATTGTAGACAAAATCCTTGTTCCCGGTATTATAAGGAGGATCTATATAGATAATATCAACTTTACCTGCATGAGTATAAGTTAAGGCGGTAAGAGCTTCAAGGTTATCACCTTCGATTAGAATATGATTAGGAGCATCCTTATCATCACTAATGATAGCACGTTCTTTTACTTCAGTGAGTACTGGAAGTTCTTCTTGAAGTCGTTTTTCTACATCTTCAGGTTTATCTTCCCATACAAGACCGTACTTCTTTTGCTTTCGCAGTAACTCTACCAATGCTGATTTCTCTTCATTGGTAAGCCCCTCAAGCTCCTTAATTTTTTTCTCTAATTCGACTTTATTCATTGCATATAGGTGTTAACTATGTTTTATTAAAACAAAAAGACCCTCTTAACATCCCCTGAAGGCTGACCAAAGCCTATATAGATGCAAGAGGGTCTCTCATGTATTCTTTTTTTATTACAGTCGTTAGTGAAATACTTTCAGCACTGTTGTTGATTATCTAGCACATATTGACTGTTTTGATTCTTGGTCTTATTTTTCAGGTTGTAGCTTTATCAGCTTCCTTTTCAGCTACAAAGGTACAAAAAATGTGTGTCATCATACGGAACACATACGAGAAATCTTCAAAATCAGCAAAAAAAGTTGTATTTATGCTTGTTTTTTATTAATAATAGCAATTATGTCGGCTGTTTTGATGGTTAATGAACGTAAGAATGAGTCTTGTTATTATCTTGAATATAATAATTTAAGCTCCATCCACCTACGCTTTTTGATGGATGGAACTACCTTACCTTTCCATTTACAGAATGTTAGATATTCATTCTCTATGTTTTTTTCTCCTTGTTTGATTTTTTGAATTAGCCGACTCTCAGGTTTTTTCTTGTCGCCCAAGATAGAGACGTGACCACAGTTGTAGGCAAGTGTGGCTAGCAAAATAGTGCTAGATCCATAGTCACGGAATAAGAAACATAGTTCTTTTAGGTCGCTACGTAACAACGAATCAGCCTGTCTCTTAGTAATCCTTGAGGTCAGTTTCTCACCGGGTTGAAGTCGATGTCCGTAGCCGATATAGGGATAGTCTTTTTTGGAGTGCATGCCTTCACAATGTTTTATAAGCAAAACAGCCCTCTCAAATTTGGGAAGGCTATAAAGTGAAGAATACTCCTTTGATGTTATGCTTGAATTTTGTGGCTTGTCTTTTGCTGAAACACTAATCGTCATTACAAGTAGCAGTACTGTCATCAAAAGTCTAATATTCAAGATTCTAATCATTTATATTGATTTTAGTTTTCAGCACACTAAATATGCTTATCCTTGCCAAAGATGGAATTGATCATTTCTTTTACGTCTTGTCCAACTTGAACGAAATTCTTATAAAGTATGCGCTCACGCTCATCTACAGGACCGAAATTATAGAACTTAGGGATTGGATAATGAATATAATCCTCTTCTTCCTTTTTGATGGCTTCCATGTCAAAATCAGTTTTGCAGTAGAATTTTGTGGTTTTGAACTCATGACTTTCTTGGATATTCATTGAGCCACCACGTCCAGTCTTGGTTACTACAAAATCACGTGCGGTCTGACCACAAATCCATCCTGTAGGCATATCACTGATTTTTGATGCTGGAACAAGGCTGTCAAGGTTTTCATTGAGATTTATAGAAGTTTTATCTCTGTCGATAGTTACACCTTTCTTTATCTGAACTACCTTACCGAAGATATCACTGCTCAACCATTCAAGAGTTTCTTTACTTCTTGCAGAACCACTTATCACATTACCGACTGTGGTGATTATTTTCTGCATACCAACTTTACCATAGTCGGCTTCAAGCTGTGGCAATTCCTGAAAACCTAATGCAACGCTTACCTTATTGCTTCGGGCTGTACCTATCAAGCGGTCTATCTTGTGGAAATAGAGAGTAGGTAACTCATCCACAATGATACTTGTAGGTATATTTTTCCCTTGACCGGTGTTTACTCGTGTCACAAGTCGATTTAGAATTAAAGCATTCAAAGCCCCGATGATGCTTTCCATCTCCGGGTCATTAGCAATGAGAAGATAACTTGGATTCTTAGGGTCACTGACCTTTAAGTCAAAGTCATCTCCGTCTTTGTGAAATATCCAATAACTCTCTTTTGTTGCCAATCTACTGGTGTAAACACGTAGAGTACCAATCATACCCTCTAACTGTTCCATGGCCTTGTTCTTTAAGGCTGTTTGGAATGGACCAAGTAAAGGTGCGACCTCGTTATCGGTTTCAAGTACAGCAAAGATGGTTTGGTAACTTTCATTGAGAAAGGACAGAATATGTGGCATATCAGAGTATTTACCTAACCAATGGTCTGCTTTTGTTTCTTCTCCGTTATGGTCAAATACACGTCCTGTAGGTTTGAGTCTTTTTGTTGTTGGGTCAAGAATTTTTTCCGCAATCAACATCGTTCCATTCTTGTCGTACGGCTCTTTCTCATAGTTTATGAAGAAATATATGCAAGCAGCTAAGAAGTTGACGGCAGATGTTTGGAAGAATTGGTCGCTACCGCCACCACCTTCTTTCTTTCCTTTTTGAAGGGATTCAAGCAATGTCTCAGCAGTTTCACTGGCTGCTGCAAGATTGTTGATGTATTTCTGCTGGATAGGATTGATTCTCTTGGAATACTCAACTTCAACAAAATTTATCATATTGAATTTACATCCATCTGGAGTATTACCTGCCTTTTGATTGATACGGTAATGGTAGTATAATTTCTGTGCGAGAGTCGGGAACTTGTAGTCATATACAACTAACGAAAAGCCCTTCGCACTATGTTGACGGATAAACGGTTCAATTACTGAAAATGTTTTACCTGAACCTGGTGTTCCGACTACCCATGTTCCTCGGAACGGATTACTGATTGATATGGCTCCTTTGCGAAATTTACCTTTATAATAGAAGCGCATTGGAATATTCACAGAGTATTTATTTCCCTCCATCTCCGTACATTGGTCAAAGCTTTCATTCTCAAAGTTGAAACGATCTTTTCCAAGTCCTTCTTTCAGAAATTTGCTAATGTTATCCAAAGCTATGTGTACAAGAATTGTTCCCACTATTGTTGTAATCATATAGAAAATGATATTCAATCTTAGGGAATAAAAATGTGCATCCATCGTGAAGCCAAAGAGCCACACGGATAGGATAAGTAGTATGACACCGCCTAGGATGGGATAAAGCACTTGCTTATGTGAGTCGAATTCCAGATGCTTTTTGTTTCGTGTACCTACGCAAGTGATACAAACGAGGAAGAAAGTGACTACTTTGCTATATATCAGATGACCATCATTATAGATAAACCATTGTTTGACTCTACCATGAATGTCGGCAAGGATACCTCCGAAATGGTCTAGCATGGCTGGTTCAAAGGCATATTCAAAGAACTCCACCAATATGGAGATATAGATGACTGCCCGAAATATTTTATAAGCTCCCTGTAATTCTTTACTTTCTTCCATGAATTTGATATTCGTTTTTAATTATTGAGTGTGAGAATGGCTCGTACCTTATGAGTCTGTGTCTTTGGAGTTTCTTGCATCGAACCGCTACTAAGTGAGTAGAGCCATGCCTTGGCTAACTCTTGTCCTGATACTTCGGTACTAGTCCAGTACCAACAGTCATCCGGATTATCAGGGATTGGGTCGCCACCACATTGCTTTAAAATAGGGTTGATTAAATCTTTTGCTGCATAGAGCATACGCATTTGTGATACTGAAGGGATATAGGCACTTTGTCCATTATTCCAAAGTTCAAATACGCTATTGGCTAATGGAGAAGAAACATCTCTGCAATTAAACATGTTGAATGTATTCTCATTGCCGTCCCATTTTGTAACATCAGTCGATGTGCTCTGTTTTACACCTAGACTATCAGCAAAGGCAGAGGGGGTTACTTCATATAGATATACAGCTGTTCCATTGCCAGATGTGTTATCATCAATATTGATATCAAAAACAACCGCAACTGGTGTCTTATGTTGTTTCTCGACATCTGTTATAGGCATTATTTTCCCGTCACTACAAAGTACATGACATACCTTTGTGTCTGTATCAGGAAAGTCTTTGTGAGCATCACATGATGTAAAGGTGATTACTGCTGTAGCTATCGCTAACATCGAAAATATTTTTCTCATTTTGATTATTGTTTTCGGTTATAGACTGTATTTGATTCCTAAAGCAGCCCCCGTCCTAAAGGTGTCAAGGCCTTTTATCATGATATCTGTTTTTACTTGCCAGAAGATTTGCCAACCGGATTGGAGAGCATAGCTATGTTCGTAGCCTACATGGATACCACCGATAACCTTGTCGGTATCACTGCCTACGGAAGCTCCAATACGCACATTGCCATGATTGTTTCTGCCTCGTACCACACAAGGTTTATAGGCTATACCGAAATCATAGGTACGGTAGTTTTTCCAAAAACTGTCGGGGCAAACATGACCGCAAGAAGCACACTCATCCCATTTCAGATACACATTGCCAAAATACTCCCACGCATTATGATATTTGGTTTCATGTTCATAGGAGAGTGTTAAGTCTAAGCCTCTTTCATACAATACTCCTGTACTTAAAGATATTCTATTTGAACCGTCTTGAGCATGAGATGATGTTAGGGTGACAATAAACAACATTGCCATTAGAATTACTTTCTTCATAGATTAATCCTCCTCCAATAAAACTGCATTAAACGAATCAGCTGACAGGACATCTTCATAATCGATATTTAGAAGGATATTTCTGCCCGAAATTTGCTTCTCTGCCATCTCGATGGTAAGAACCTTGTCATTTGGGAAGGTCATTTTCTTAATGACAATAACATTACGATACCCATACTTGAATGACTTCGCTTGTTCCAATATCATCACCGGCTGAATCTCGATAGATTGTGTATTGGTCGCTTTCGACATCTTTTTATCATCCAGTTTCAATCGTATTTGGTCAATATCAAAACGAATGTTGGTTTTGTTGTCAACAGAGAAATCAAGAAAGAAATAGTCACCTGCCGTGTAGATGTTATTCAGTCGCATAACCATTCGATGTTTCTTGGTTGCGATATTTCTTATCTTTGCAGGGGAGTTCCATATCTGGCGTGCAAAGCGAGTCATATCAACTGTTGACATACTTACTGCCGGATTGTTATAGGCATTGCGCTCGATTAGTTGAATTTCCTTATCGGTTACAGCTTCCTGCATTCTTGTAGTATACAGAAGTGCATATTGGGTGCGGTATCGTTCTGTTACAATGGTTACAATTGCCAACACATCACCATCTGCATGAAGACCTTCTTTGGGTTTTAATCGTATGGTATTGTTGATGGGTTGGTCGCCAATAACCTTGTCGGTAGATATATCGACAAATCGAATTGGCTCCGAAGCCGTGATAACTGTTGTCACCTGCTCATTGATGGTGAGCTGCTCCATCTCCTCATAGGTCTGTTGTGCTAATATCGGAGTGCTTGTTACGGCGCAAAGTATCAATGCGCCAAATATTTTCTTGATTTTCATAATTGCTGATTTTATTTACGCTTACTTATTCTTTTTACTTTCCTTGCTATTGATGAGATACACGAATGTTCCGTATTTCAACTTGACTTTATTCTTTTTGATGGCTTTACCAATGGCATTGCTAGTCTTTTGATAAGCATTCGTCATAGCCTGAGCAGCCCATTGAGTCATACTGTTACCTGTGTTTGTACCATTATTCATTTCCATATTTCCTGAAGCTGCACTACTTGCTACATCTTTAGTGGTCTCTCTGAAACTGCTACTAGGAACATAAAGTCCCTCCATGCCATCTGTATCATAGATGGACAGATTTATCTTTACTAATTCGTCATCAATAAGCATACTTTTGATGTTACCCTTTACTCGTTGCGAACCAAAGCCACTCATTGTGGCATACAAGTATGAACCTTTTGGTACAACTAGCTCTCCGATTTCCACATCATCGAGTAAGCGCAAACGGATACGAGTCCCATCGGTAGCTTTCACGTCTTCATCAATGATAGCCTTGATTAGATTGGCCTCTTTTTCGTTTTCAGCGAGGGTATTGAAGTAGTCAGAAGAAACTTTGACTTTCTTCACAACCTCAGTGGGTTCTGACTCTTCGGATATTGCGTTTCTTGACTTATCGTTGATGTTTACGCTACCGCTTATGTTTCTGTTTGCGGGATTGGTTTCATCAGCTTGTTGGCCAGTATCTGTTAAACCTGTCTCTTGTTGGGCTTTCAACCTCGCCTGAGCCAATGCTTTGTTGAGTTCTGCCAATGCTTCGGATTCTGTCTTATCGGTGTCGGTTTTCTGCATGCCTTTCTGTCTTTCCATTTCTGCTGTACGTTCGGCTGCTTCGGCATCAAGCTTCCGAAGTTCTTCGTCTGAATATTTCGATTGAAACTCTTCTTTTTCATTATTGTCTTCTATTTCGATATTGTTTACGGCACTATGATCCTCAATCTTGCCGTAAGAATTGAGCATATTCTCGTATTTGCCACCAATGCCATCACTCTTTATCTGTGCTTGAGGAAGATTCGGATTCAGATATTCCGTAGTCTGCATATTGGCATCTTTCTTCTCTGCCAGTTCCGTATCAAACATATCGAAAACGAAATATGCTGTTCCAAGCAAAGGGAGATATATAATCAGCGGTAGCATGTATTTAGGCTGTTTGAAATTGATTTTATCGGTCAGCTTCATGATGATTCTATTTTTGTTTGTTTATTGGGTGAATATTCCTACTTTCTCCCTTATGTCTGGAGCGTATAAGTGAATCTTGTCTCTCGATGGCAGATATTGAACTCTGCTTGTGGTTATATACTCTCGCCATACGGTAGATATTGAAGCCAAAACTTAAAGCGACAAATCCAAAGACAATAACTAAGAATAGTGTTTTGTGTATATCGGCAAATCGTTGTACATGTGCAGCCGCTTTGTCAATTTTCAATGTCTGGGCAAACTTGCGTCCTGCTTTCACTTCACGCTGATAACGTTCCTTATACTGAGGGTCGTTCTTGTCAGGCATCTTCTCGCCAAACAACATTCGTTTTATTCCTTTCATATCTTATGTTTTTAGTAGTTGACTTTTGTCTTTTGGTCGATATCCTTGTTAAGTAGCGTTCTCCAGTTGACAATCAAAAGTCCATGAGGATTGTTATCAGTGCGTGGTACTCTTTTCAACTGTCCAGCCGTTACAAGCTCACGAGTCAGAATATTTGTTCGTCTTTCTATTCGTTGACGACCGTAATAAGTGAATTCCATTTTCTCCTTATTGAACTTGATGCTATCGCAGAAAATGCTGAATACAGCACTTGTTCCCATGATATTATTATAGAAGCCTTTTTCTTTCAGAGTATTATACTGGGCAAGACCAGTTTCATCCACTAGATACATGGCTTTATTCATGGTGTATTTTATATACTTATCATCAGGAGCCAAGGTGAAAAAGTAGTGGTGGAAAGCTTCAATATGTGCTTTTGCTTCCACATCAAGCGTTTCATCCATTGTCGTCCTTTGCACTAAGATTGGAACATTGCTATCCAAAACATAGATTTTGTTTTGTGCATCGACCACCATATTACGTGCTGTCCAAATACTCGAAATGCTAATGAACACACAGCCAACGAGGAAAAGTCCACAGATGATAGTCACAAGTTTGATTTTATTCTCTAGATTTTTTATTACCATTTTATGATTACATTTTAGGGGTTAAGACTATTTGACTACATGTCCAATCAATCCCTGAGTAGACATTTTTGCTTGTTGAGCAACACCTTCACCAAAGTTTCGTGTCGAGAATGCGGTATCGCCATCGGGTATCATCCATGCTGCCAAATCAGGAACGAGGTTAAGACATTTCAACGCTACGATACTTGCAGCCATCAGATAGCCGGCAGAGAAGAATGAATTCTGTAAGTAGGATGCCATAGTCTGCTCAGAAGCGGTGATTGCAGTAAGGTTTTCAACCTGTATGCTCAGTACGATATCAAAGAGCAAAAGCACATAGAATCCAACGAAGTAGAGCATGGCTCCATAAAAATGCACCGTCAGATATCTTGTTATCCATTTAGCCCAACTGCTTTCCCATTTTGGCAACAGACTGAACGCCCATTGTATAGGACCGAAGATTGTTAGCATTCCTAGGAGTATTTGCTGACAATAAATAGTGCTCCACCAACCGATTCTAAATACTATCAGAGATAAGAGCATCACGATTTTGTCAAGTCCGACAACAGCTCCAGCAGTGAGCGATGTAAACCAAAGACGGCTTGCATCCTTCTCCATATTGGTAACTTCTTCAACACCTGCACTTACCATTGTCTCTTGTACGACAGCAGGATCCGAAGTTCCTTTATGGGCTACATCGGCTTTTGCCTGTAGGTCGTTATAGATTGTGTCTCGCTTATAGATTAGTTCTTGCACTTCAGTGAACTTATCTTCTATCTGAGCTGCTTCCGCTTGATAGAGGTCGTGAGTGTAGGAACCTATGGAATTAGGTACATAACTCAGGAAATCAAGGAAGCACCATTGGCTACCACCTCCAACCATGCCTGTATCAGCAGGTGGATACCACCAACAGAGAATGATGGAGACAGCCAATGGTTTGAATAATTTCATCACATCCAACGGCTCATGTTTAACCATCATTTTGTATGCCATTCCTGATGCCATGACGATGGAGAATAGAGCTGCCAATGCCATACACATCTGTACAAGCCACCAAAATGGACCTTGTGAGCCTGTAAAAGTAGCATCACAAAGAAACTCGTTTGTTTGAAAGATGACATCATCAATCTCTTCTTCGAGGAGATTAATGCCAAAATCTGATAATATGTTAGTACCTTCAGCCATAGATGATTACTTGTTTGATTGTTCCGTTACGTATAACTTTGTTTTTAATCCTGCTTTTCTTATCTCCACGTTTCTATCTGTGATGATTGACATTTGTCGGTTAAAACTTTGCATGCTAATATTGTTATTGGTTTATATCATTCGGATTCCTCTATACTACCATTACTTGACCCTCCGCTTTCTTTTGAGTTACTGGCTTTCTTCCAGTTCCGCTTTGCCAAAAGAATAATGCTTGTCTTATCGGCCAGTTTATAATTTGTGTTGGATGAGAGAAGCTGTTTTGTCTCTTTAGCTGTTTGGAAACTCACCAGTTGTTTTACCAGTGTCTCATTTTTATAATTCAATCCGGCATATATATCCAAGTACATTTTCTTTCGTTGTGCATTGGGCATATAGTAGTTTTTTATTGATTTGATGGCACATTCATATTCGTTGTAATACTCAAGCCATTGCTTCCTTTGTTCATAAGATCCACCCATCGGAATGATTCGATCTATGTTTTTCTGAAAGACATCCAACTTGCTTGTTATCTTTGAACCCTCTGCCAACCATGCTAAATCAATACTTCTATCAGCGAGGTTAAGTGCTTCTATTTTAGCTCGTTTTGTCAGAGCTGAATCTATTGTTTCTGCATAATCAACTTGATTGTAACAGCTTATGCTGGCTATCGTGCGGTAACCTTGCTTATTCTTTGCGGCAGCTGTCTTTTTGTATGAATTATGTGTTGCCATATAATATAGTTCAGGAGAGAGAGAACCGGCTCCAGTTTCCATCACGGTAATCTGATTCTGTTTAGAGGAATCATGATTGTATGATACTCTCTGTGCATTAGCATAATCTGCGGAGCACAAAGTCATTATTGCCATAAGACTGTATGTCTTTATTGTCATCTTCATTATTCAATATTTATAAAATTGTACTTATGCTATTTCTCTAGTTTTCCGGCTTTCCGCCATCTTCCAAATGCATCATCTATCATTTCTTTCTTTGTTTTCGTTCGATATACCTTCTCTTTCCAATAGCCCATTCTCAACTGGATGTATCTCCAAGTGTCGAAATAGGCTGTGTTAAGCATCTTTTCTATATTGTCAAGTGATGTATTGATACTTTCCATGACTACAAGCAAGTCTGCTGTTGAACAAGCAGCAGCCCCTGTGGCGTATAGCACTAAATCACTGAGCGATTTATAAAGATATTCTCCCTCTTTAGCAATATTCGCAATGGCTTTTATGTTGATACTTATGAGCATTGTATCTGCCAACTCGATATGCTTACGTTTCACCACCTGAGAGTTGAAATCGTTCAAGAGTTTCTTGTAGTCTGATATTCTATCACTGACATTCTCATAAGTATTAACGGCATTCATGCTTGTACGCAATGATTGATACAACACGTCTATCACGTCAAAAGCCCTGGTATATTTATCTAGTTCGACATTGATCTCTTTGTAGTTATTAGTCTGCTCACTACTATACTGATGAAGGAGTTTATTGCTGTATTCCAATGTTGATCTTGCCAATAACAAACTACGCTGTTTCTTATGGTCATTTATGTAGGCTTCTACACTCACAACATCAAAACCCCATTGTGCCATCATCTTGAGAGGGGATAGTAAAACGATAAGCATAAAAATCAACTGTCTCATTGGTCATTCTCCTCTTCATATTTGCCATTATAGCTATCAGAGTGTTTGGTACTGGCAGCCTTACGCAACCAACGTTTTCGACATTCTTCTACTAAGGTTAATCGTCTGCCTTGGTCTGCATTAACATAAGGGGCTATATCAAGAAGAACATCTATGATATTACGTTTGTAATGCATCATCTTCTCCAGAGAAACAAGGTCTGCATATATTTGTGTAATTCTACTGTCTATCTCCATTGCGATATTCAGCCTGTCCGATGACCATAGAAGATGACGTGTGTCATCTGTATTGTCTGTCTCTGCCGGTTCCGTCTTTGCATACTCAGTAGTAATCTTACAAGATGGATATTCACGGGCTATTTCGGATATGCGTTTATTCACTTCATCAGCCTTTTGTTGTTCACTTTTGTTTGGATCAAGCGTCAATACATCGACAACAGAGGTATCTGTATATTCTGATGTAAGTGACCAACTGATTTGCATGATAGCTCTGTGTATCTTGATACCCAAGAAATATTTAGGTTTTCTGGCAATACTCAATGTGGCTGTGAATGTTATTACACCATTGATGTTTGGCATCGTTGCTTTTCGGATATAGGTATATCCATTCCAAGAACCTTGTCCTTGCCAAGTCAGGTTATAGGCTGATTTACAATCCGCCATGATAGCAGGGATACGATAATAGTCATCAGTAGCAACAGAATTGTCGTTTGATGCTTCTGCTTTTGCATTAGTGATATCGTTGAGTTTCTGTTGCCATGTAGTAAGTTCCTTCTTAAGCTCTGCAATATTATTTGAATTCTGATTATACTGCTCACGATAACGAGAAGCATCATTAACACTTGCACTAGCAATATATTGCAGCAATGTCTTATTCTGCTCTTCCAAAGCGGCTATCTCCAATTCCAATTTGCTGATAGCACTCTTTGCTTCCTGTTCCATTGCATCGAGTTCAGATGTATCAAGATTGCTTTCTGAGATGGTTGTACTCATAGCACAATCCTTACTGTGGTTATTTAACGAGCCACTGCAACTACTGCATTTATAGTTAGTTGTTCCAGAACCTAATGTGACACCATCACTACAAGTTACGCTGATAGTTACGGTTTCACACCCTTTAAGCTTTGCTGCATCAGTAGTCTGATAATACTTTTTGCTATCCGAACCGATATAGTATGTATAGCCATTCTCATTATCATTAAAATCAGAAAGGCGTGCCTCTAGTTGTGCTTTGAAAGTATTCAGATCCATAGAGTAGGAATCGAAAACGTCTTCGTATATTTCTTCTGTATGGTTCCAACTCTTTGTGACATGAATCTCATAAGCATAGGCTTTCTTCGTCTGTCTATTGTTACGTGTAATAATATAGCTCGACCACCAATAATTCATAGAGTAGGTATTGCCATCATTACTGTTATTGAGTTGCTGTATACGATTTCTAGACCATCCGGCCATATTTTCTGAATTTCTCAATACCGTTTCCATCTGAGAGGAGTTTGGATAGAAATTGGGATCAGATGTATCAAATCGAGTCCAATGTGGTCCCGAGATTATGTCATCTTTACCTGTCGGTGGATAATAATCACAAAGAACAATACGTCCTTGGTCACGACGATATATATACCATCGTTGTGTATAGTATTGTCCCATAACGCCATCTACATAATCACTTATCCATGAGGTCATATTGTAATTGGAAAAACTAAAAAGTGCTGATACATTATCACTTCCACCAATAGCTTCAAGTAATACTCCACCGGCATCTTTTTCAAATTTTTCAAAAGTGTTGGCATAGTTTTTCGCTATGTCAATGGCTGATGACATCTTTCCTGAAAACAATGAATTGAACTGGCTTGACTGCATTAATGTTTCACCAAGATTAGTAGTTCCGGCCGCTGCCAAATTTGCTCCTGAACTATAGAGATCATCCAAATCCGCTTTTAAGTCATCTTTAGAGAAATTGGTAGGTATATTAGAGAAATCTTTGAGCATAGCCTCGAAATCAATATTTCCTATTTCTGATAATTTTAGGATGGATGCAATCTCTTGGTTGATTTGCAGAAACGCTACATCTGAAAAAGACAGGGAGGAATTTGTTACCACACTTTCAAACTGCATACACAGATTTTTTGTGTCATCACATATTTTCATCAAATAACTGCCCCAATACATAGCTGTTTGTGGACTTTTGATCATCAGACCCGCTACTGTCCATATCTTCGGCATAATCTTATCGCTAACCATGTGATAGATACGCTTGTAGAAATAGTTTTCTGTAGAGCTTGACCAAATGCCTAAGTTCGTAAGTGCCTTTCTCTCCAGAAACTTGGAAGCAAAAATACCTGCGGAAGCTACTTCAGCGGCATTATAGTGTTGAAGTATTTTTTGAACTTGCTCATTGTAATATCCTTCAGTAACGGCTTCTGCATTATAGGCAGCAGCCATAGCTGCGATAGTTTGTTTATCGTAGTTTATGCTGTAGTACTGTGCTCTAGCTGAGACTATCACACAAAATAGAATTGCTATAATTACCTGAAACCGTTTCATTGTTCTCTTGTTTGGTGGGATTATTTTGATGTTTGTTTTGGGCTTTCCTGACTTCTACATTCTGATGCACGTTGCACGATATCATCTGTAAAGACTTTGAACACTTCCGATGATTGTACCATAGCTATCTGCAAACGGAATGAGAATGGGAAAAAGAGTCTTACAAACCATGATTGATGGGTCAACAGTTGGATTCTGGTCTGATGACGCATCCACTCCAAATCATTAAGCGTCCCTTTTTCAAATGGATTAGCATTGATCTTGTTGCGATATTCTATTTGATTGTTGGATTTCTTATCCTCTGTTTGCTTTGAGTTTCCCTTGAGCGTTTCCTCTTTAATGGAGGCTGATCCTTGCTTTTTCTCATAAGTATCTTCGACCTTTTCTTTGCCATGTAGTTTGTTATACTCTGCATCCTTATAGTCTTCGATGTCTTTATCTGTCATACCAAGACGTAATCCATAACCTGCAAGATGTTCTTTTATTCTATCTACAATATCTTTTGTGATATGAGGAACTTTGAGCAGCTCTTCTTCTGACATCTTACATATTGATTCATAGGAATCACCATGACGATCTTCTTTATTTAATTCATGTGCCAACTTATCTATCAAGCTTGGTCTGATATCCAACTCGATGAAATGTAAACGATTTACTAAATCTATTCTTTTCATTGTTTATTAATAATTTGGTTGTTTTTTCTTGCTCAAATTCAAAACACATCCTTCTTGATTAATCTTTTGAGCAAATTGTAGTGATTTAGCAATACCAGATGCATCCCAGTCTTTACAATAGGCTTCAATAGCTTGTTGGTGATTGCAATTCAACTCTTTCTTGTAGAGTTTCAAAGCTTCTTTCTCGGCTCTCTCAGTTGTATATGTCATGTAGCACTCATGTGGTTCCTCTACGCCATAAACACCACTGGTAGTTCCACGCCGAATAAAGACCTCACGGAAGAAACTACGACCTTCTTTATTCTCAAGTCGGTTGATCGTAAAAATCTTCTTGCAATCTACATCGGTCAATCCGAGGATAGCTTTAATGGTATCGAAGCGTTCACGGAACTTGCTTTGGTCAAGTAGCATTACTACATCTGAATTATTGATGATGGCTTCTTTCACAACAGGAGAACCAATGATATCTTGAATCTCTTGAGTTACCACACCAACAGATGCCCAAAACTTTCTCGCAGTTTTATAGAGGTACTTAATGTACTCTGCCATCAATGGACTTGCTATAGCTTTCCATGCTTCCTCAATCACAAGTACCTTGTGGTTCTTCTTGATTCGCATCTTCTGCAAGAACACGTCCATAATAATGAGTGTGACTATAGGGAAAAGAAGTGGGTCATCCTTGATTGCATCAATCTCGAATACGATAAAAGTCTCATCGAAGAGTGAGCCGTCCATATCCTCATTAAGAGTTTTATCATGGTTGCCACCTCTATAGAAGTCCTTCATCATATACCGATAGGTACTTATATCTATTCCTGTAATGCTGTTCTCATGACAGATAGCAGGGATACGTTGAACAGAATACTCATAGAAGGTATTGAAAGAAAGGCTCTCTACCTTTAGTTCCTTACGTCGATTTTCGATTTCGTCGATAACATTATTGATACGTTCATCTCTCTGTTGCTGCGTTTCGTCTGGATGTTGGTTCATCAAGTTGTGTTCGTCTATCTCAATACTTTTCTTCAAATCATCACGCTGGGGTGGTGTAAAGCCGTTGAACCCATTAAAGAAAGTGGAATAATATTCCGTTATAACTTGATCTATGAGTCTGTCTTCTGTTTTGGAGATAGTTCCTTGTGTACCTTTCCAAATGAGTAGTACCAAATTTTTCAAGAACCCAGTTTTCTCCACGTTAAGTTCCTCTCTCTTGATTCGGAAAGGATTCATGGTTATGGGCTTCTCTTCCGTATAGGAGATATATTTACCTCCGACATACTCACAAAGTCCTTCATAAGAGTTACCGGTATCGACCATAACAACGTCAGTATTCTGTTCCCAAAGTTGACGGACTACGCTGTTCATATGAAAACTCTTGCCCGAACCTGATGGCCCTAAACAAAAGAAGTTGCTATTGTCAGTCAGCTTGTTACGCCCTTCCTTACCAGTAATATCAATTGCTACGGGTACTCCTTGACGGTCGGTATAATATATTTTCAGCGGAGTATCTTCGCTATGCTGAATTTTCTCTTTATACATTAGACATGTTGCCGCATCACCCAATGTCAAGAATCTATCGTAGTCTTCGTTCATACTATAGCAGTTTCCCGGAAATGAATTAACGAACAGTTCCAATTGATTGTAGGCTCTCTTGCTTATATGAATACCCATGCGTCCAAATGCATTCTCCAAATGGTTTGTACATTTTTGAATGTCTGTATCAGGAGCAACTGCGACAACCATGTTATAATGTGTATAAACCAACTGCTTGCTTTCCCTCGCAATTACTTCTTGCACATTCTTTATATCCTCTACAGCCATTTGGTTGGAAGGATTAGGCATACTGGCATGACGATTCTTCTTCTTGTCAAGTAATGCTAATTCACGTTTTTGATTCGGAAGGAAAACAATTTGATTATAGACAACAGTTTCAGCCCCAGGTATGCTGTCAATCAACGACACCATATCTACTGGCATAGAAGTGTTGTTTACCTCTATATTGGTAAAGGGACGTACTTGTGATGGTAGATTTGCACAATCCACATCTACGAGAGAGAATACCTTGCAGCGTTTGTCACCCATAGAAATCATTTCATCATCAACCTTAAAGCCTGTCATGGATACAGACTTATCCCTGAAATTCATCGCAAAGAATCTATCAACATATTCACTGGCTTCTTCCTTACCAAGGAAACGAACAGGGATACCTGAATCTTTTAACTGATCATAAACCTTATTGATTTTGACGATGAAGTCTCGCCATTTCTTGCTATCGTAAGATAACAGACGGCCTTTCTTGTTTTCTTGAGTGATGATTAGATATGAACTGGTGTCGGTATATTCTCTACCTTTAAAGTATTTAAAATATGATTCAGAAAGGAACTCATGCTCATTTCCACTTTCGTCTTTAAACTGCTTTCTGGTGAAGATATCTTGCTTATGCATGGCATACCCTTCGCCTAATGTTTGTGAGATGGCGGAAAAGAGATGGCTGAACTCATAGTAACTATCGATGTTGGCTGAGTATTTCTGCACAGGATTCTCTATACGCATAACTGCCGAAAACTCGCCAGTCTTTGTATATATCACACCGGTATTCTCAATGTCTTCTATTGAGAAATAGATGTCTTGGAATATTTTCTTTCGTTTGCCACCTGTTCCGAAAGCATAGACACTAATTGCCATGCCTAAGCAGATTGCAATGAAAAATAGAATAATGTACAGTACCATTTGATATTGTTTTTATGACTGGTTGATTAATGACTCATTTCGCACACAAGGAACTCGATGTGACATTCCCATATATTTTTAAATTTATCAATGCTTTCACAGACAGCTTGATGGCAACCCATGTATTCTTTGGTATTATTCAGATCATAGTTTTTCACTCTCCAAAAAGTGATAATATTCAAATCACCATAGATTGCTTCACTTAAAGTATCTATGATACTGATTCTCTTATCTCCAGTTAGCTTTTGGAAATCAGCATAGCATTCCTTACTGATTTTAAGAGGGAGCACTACAGGTTTTAGATTAGCAAAGCCAATTGTCAATTCAATGTAGCCCTTACCTTTATCCTTAAAATCAAGTGATAGAAAATCTTTAATGGTTAAGTTTCTGATTGCCATAAAACCGATTCTCATACCTGCATCTTGATTGCCGTTGCTTTTATTTTTTCTTTTATTGTTAGTCATTTCGTTATTGATTTATTGTTTTGCTTGTGATACTATCCGTACTCAAATTTTTGACAGAAACAGATGTGATACTATCTTGAATAGATGTTGTATCTATTACTGTTATCTGAGTTACAGTTGTTTTTTGTACTTCTTTACTCCATTGTATCCTTGCCTTTTCTGCTGACCTTACGGCATCAAGACTAGGTGGAGTGTAATGTTTCTCCTTACATGAGATACAAAGTGCCGATACCATCAGACATAGAATGAGTGGTTTCTTCATTGATTGTGGAATTTATAAAGGCAGGCTCTGCCTGGATTTTAGGTAGAACCTGCCTGCGTTCAACATTTACTAATAATCCATACGTTGGTCATGATGGTCATATCTTTACTTAAATGTGCTTGCTTCTTGCGTAAATGAATATTCCTCGGTCGTTCTTCTTAGTGTGCAGTCCTTTCCGTTGTTTGATTATGATTAGTCCGGCACCCACTGAGATAGTAGCGACCAGAACAATTAATCCTGCGACAAATCCTAGTAGGCAGTATGCTGCAATGAAACCAATGATAGCTCCGCCTACAGTTCCTGCCGCCCAGTAGATATATCTTCCTTGAAATCCCATAAATTCAAGTGGCTTCTGCAAGCCCTTGAAAAGGGGATATTCAGGATAATGGATTGTCTGTTCTTTACTGGTCATTTATGCTTAGTTTGTTACGCCAAAGAACAATGGAAGTGCTTGAGCTGCTGATACGAGGAAAATACATGCGCCTACAATCATCATGATCTTTTTCTTGACATCTTGCTCTTCGTTGTTCATGGCAATGTATACGGAAATCGCACCCACAACGGCTACGACACCAGCTATCGCATAGCACAACTTTACCACAATAGGTACATATTTAGCTATCTCTGCGGTTACAGTTGTCAGGGCTGTTGTACCAGCTGAGTAGTCTCCAGCTGAGTTTTGTGCCATTACGGCACCTGTGCCAACGAGAAGCATAAGAGCCATTGATTTTAATCGTTGAGAAGAAGCAGCTCTTTTCGCAGTCTTCTTCAAAAAGTTCATTGTTTTATTAAACATTCTTCTTGATTTAATTTTAATTTTTAATTGTACTTATATTACTCGTTGCGCATTGAGTTCGGTTTTAGTGGCTACCAAATTTGATAGCCGAAGAATGCAGGGAATACGATGGAAGCACCTATCATGAAAATACATGCTCCAATGAGCATCATAATAGATTTTGTTATACCATCTTCTCCTGTATTCATTTTGATATATATCTGAAGTGCTGATATTATTACCATGATTGCTGCTATGGCATAACATAGCCAGAGTACATAGAGCATCATTGTGACAATATAGTCGTGCATTGTTGCGAGTGCATCTGCTCCCCAACTGTAATCCACGCCACCACATTTGGCAAAAACGGACTGTGGACAAAATACGAAGAGGAGCAAACACACGTAAATGATTAAATATTTATAACTCATCATTTAACGATGTTACTATTACTCTTGGTTTACCTATTCCTCTGTCACCTCCGTTAAGTATGCATGCTGTAGTATCATCTTGCATCATTTGATCTTCCATATAAATGTGGGTAACCTGCATCTTTGGTAATACCTTAGCTTCGATAATCTTTACTATATCTTTTTTCGTTGTTTGATTGGGTTCAGGCTGAGCTGGTTTTTCAACTTTTATATCTTCGGGAATCTCATCGTAGGTATGAGTTGTGGTTTCGTATTGCTTATCAGCTACTGAGAATCCATTACCTTTTTCTGAAACAACAACGGCTTCTTCCAATTCATCCATATCACCAACGTCGAATACTTCCTCATGTTTGTTTTCTTCATCTTTCTTACCATATAGGTCTCTTGTTATCATCACTGCATAGTAGATGATGTAAGCTACAGTTAGGACAATTGCAAAAATTAAAAATGGACTCATATCATACTTTGTTTATTAATCTGTTTTGTGACAAGAATGCCAGTTGATTATTCTCAAGACAGAGGTTGTAATAATGAAAAATATCTTATTCTGTCACATTCAAACCTTGTTTTCAGGTACAAAGTAAATTTGAAAAATTGAGATATAAGAATTTTTAGAGGCATCCCAAATCATTCTTAACATCAATTCTAATGGATAATATAATCATACTTAAATATCATATTTTGGAGAATGTTTTGTTTTTCAAAGTAGTTGCCATTTACCTTACGATGATGCAAAAAAGGAGACCTTCCTAATGGAAAAGCCTCCTAAATCATAATTGATTGGGGATATAGAATTATCTTCTATATTGTAGATACTTTGTCAAGCTAATATCATCTATATACCGGAAAGATTCATCAATTGTTTTATCCTTATATAATCCATAGATAGTATCTTTCATTGTGTGGCCGGAAAGGGAGTGATGGAGATAGAGATGGATTTCCTTATAACTGACAAGTCGTTGTAGGCAGTTATGTAAATAATCTGCTGAATGAAGTAGAATATAATCACAGGGAACAGGTGTATCCATTAATTTATGACCATTGGATTCCAGAGTTTTATAACTCAGAAAATCCATATAGGTTTCAAAAATGCAACAGGTATCTTGAACTCCTATAGTCTCATGATGAAGTATGGACAAACCATCTTTGCCCAAGAACCCTTTAAAGTATGGATTGTGAAGTAGGTAACCTCCGTATATAGTTTTGAACGCAAGAGCTACATAGTTCTTTTCCTCAATTCTATATATTATTTCTTTGGCAAATATCTTTGCTTCATTGATATCTATTCCTCTTGAGCGCAGGTATGATAGTAAAGCATGGTTGCTTAGTCTATTACATGAATTTATTATCATTTCATCTGCATCGTGTTTTGGAATTGGTTTTACAGAAAGTTCATGACCAATAATCAGATGCTCATATTTCTCAAACTCATCAATAACTTTTTCAACGTTATTTGATTTATGCCATATACGTCCAAATGATATAACGTCACCACCTTTATTGAGTCCTCTATCATGCCATACGTTCTTAACGATGTCAACCTCGAAACTATTTTTATTATCATTATAAAAAGGTGAATTGAAGTAAACGGTATTTCTTCGCTTCTTCACTGGCATACAGCCAAATTCTGATAATAGTTCTGTCAGACTGATTTTATTTATTTGTTCGATATTCATAGGATTGAATTTAGTTCTTGTTCGGATATGGTGATACCATTCCCACCATTTATTTATGTCCATAGTCATTGGGGTATTTATTTCTTTTTCTCGGATGCTGTTTCAACCAATCGATAAGCTCACTTTTGATAAAATAAATCTTTCGGTCGGTCTTGTAATGGGGAATACTTTTGTTGCGTGCCATCTTATACAACTGACTATGCGACATATCAAGAACTATTGATGCCTCTTTGAAAGTGAAGATATCTTTATTCAAAAAGATGGTTGCTTCTATTTTTTCAATTCTTTTCAGAAAATCAGAAAAGATACCCAACACCTTCATTTCTTCTTCAATCTGCTGAACTCTCTCTTCTAGTCTTAGAATCTTCGGGTCTGTATTCATTTCATCTTCTATTTATGTTATACTTTAGTTTTACCTGTTATGAAATCATTTACATCAGAGAATTTAGCATATCGTTCCCGGCAATCTTTAGCTTTCGAACCATATCTTTCAATGATGGTTCTTGTAGCTGATTTTCCAGCATCGTCGTTATCTAGATAGAGAAATAATTTATCGTATCTCTCCAAACATGGGATGGCCTTGTTTACCATAGCAACAGAATTAAGAACTAAATAGTCACAGATACCATCTACACATAGCCATCGATCTCCTCGTTCTTTACATGTCTTGTATGAAAGAAAGTCGAAAAAGCCTTCAAACACACAACATTGACGTACAGGCAGTTCTCGTTCTTTAGCTATATGAGTGATATCTTTTTTCCCGATACATCGCTTGAAAAATTGATTGCGTATCTCCATACCATCGCTATTGTTATTGAAACCTATGCCATAATATGTTTTGTTGGATGAAATTGTATAGTATACTTCTTTGCAATACTCTTTGGCAACATCAATACTAATTGCCCTTCCCACTAAATAGTTGATAAGATTGGCATTGCTGATATCAACTATTCTATCAATGATTGTATTATCATTCTTGACTTTATTATTTCTGATAAGTGCTTCTCTGTCCGGGACGGGGATGAAAGATTGATTATCATCATTATTACTATAAGATTTTAAATGGCAGATAATACCATTATTGTCTAAAAGTGGGTTCATGGCTTGAACAAGATTGATGATATTGCCACCTTGAGCTAATGCAAAGTCATACCAAAGATTGGTATTCATATCTACTTTGAATGAGCTATTCGTTTCTTCGTGCAAAGGTGATAGATACCAATAGGTATTATGGTATTGTTTAGTTGGCTTAATACCCTTATGATAAAGGTAGTCCACGATGTTTATCTGTTTTATTTCTTCAATTGTCATTTTCTTATGATTTTTGGAAGGTATAAGTATTATATATATAGGGGGAAAATACCTATACTCATACTTACTCCTGAATGTTTAATATATTGGGATAATAGTTGTACACTTTATTCTCATTCTTTATGATACCACTTGCAGATAGTAACTTTAGCAATTCCTTGTATGCCACTAGGCCTCGTTTATAGCCATGTGCAGTATAGGATTCACCAATTCTTGATACCATTTCCGCATAGTTGGTAGGTTTATATTGACTAAACAGCTCATCTAGAATTTCCTTATGAACAGTTTTCGGAAGAGTTGTAAGTTGTGGATCACGCTGCTTTACAACGGTAACTTTGTAATCCTCCTCAAGAACAGGGAGGGAATTATCATCAATATGAAAGGCGAATGATGTAAATTCCTTGTCTCGCATGTGCATAGGGCGCACTTCACTGATTTCAGTATTCTTGCTGTCCTTGCTTACGACAAGAACTGTTTCAGCCTTATTCTCAAGCTCTGTACCAATATGTCCTCGTGTATTGCTGTCATTCTTGTTTAGATGCAGCACACAATGGATATGTAATTTATAATTGCTTGTCCAGCTCATCAGTTTGGTAATCAAATCTGTGGCTTCCTTTGCATTATTGATGTCATACATTAAGTCACGAAGACCGTCGATAATAACAAGCCCATAACCTTCACTTTTACGAAGGGCATAATCAATCAAACTGAGTCGTAGGCTTGGTGTGTACTCTCTAAGGCCAACAAACTTTATTCTGTCAGTATCTTGACCAATTGGCAAACCTGCCATCTTCAAAATACGTTCAAGTACATTATGGCAATGGAAACGACTTTGCTCTGTATCGAAATAGTATATCTTACGTTTGCCTTTGGGCAGACTAGCTCTGTAATTGAGCACATTACTATTGGTAAGAGCTGCTGCAACCATAGCAGATATATTGAAAGTCTTTTTACTCTTTGCCTTTCCGGTTGAAGCACTAAAATTACCGAATGTTGCCACTACACAGTCACCGACCCATAATATCTGAGGTGGATTCTCAGGTCTTTCAGTAACTTTTATCTGCCCCTTATTCAAGCACCGCTCAAGCATATCATCCGGATAATCGCTTTTAAAGTTGAAGTCAAAATCACTTTTGAAATCATCAGAAGGCTTTGGTATACTAATTTTTCTTATTTTCTTTTCCATTACTTTGTACTTTTGAATCGTGGTGCGATTCTGTATTATACTCTGAGGCAGTGATTGTAGATTTTTCAATCAACTGCTCCAATTGTTTATCTGTAAGCTTTTCATGTTCTGCTGTCAGATAATGAGGGGCGGATTTATATTTTTTGCTCATGTTGTGAAGTTGTATTAAAGCCTTTAATCGGGTTCTGTCGCATCCATTCTTCCAATTCTTTCTTGTCGAAGTACACCATTTTTCCCCTTGGCTTCCAATGTGGAATCATTTGTGTACGTGTAAGCTTATATAGCTGAGATATAGAGATGCCTGTAAACTCTGTTGCTTCTTCAGATGTGAGCATGTTTTTGGTCAAAAACAGTTTGCGCTCAATCTTTGCAAGTCTTTTAATCATGTCTTCAATGGCTGATGGATTACATTCATCAATTAGTGACTCTACTCGTTCAAGTCTTTTATGTAATACTTGTTGGGTTATTCTCTGTTTTACCATACGGTTCTTGCTTATTTAAATGTTACTGACTAACAGTGACACATTATGGTTGACACTGCTTTTGGGTTGAGAAAGGAAGTCTTGCCTCCGAATCTCGAATCGATTCGAAGGCAAAATTACGTCCTGATTATCAAACCGGTATAAGTGACCTTATAACACCTTTTTCTATTATAAGAAGTATTATAATTTTATTCTTTCACTTAGTATGTTTGATGTCATTTTCACTGCATATTGTCAGTTCATTTACAAAAGAATCATACGGGTTGCCGATGTAACTTTTTCCTCTCTTTGCTATTGAGATACTTGCACTGATGGCATTCCCTCCATAATAAACGCCATCCTTTGATGATAGAATAAGTTGATATTCAAGAATCAATTCCTGATAAGAATAATGAAGAAGATTATGTGTACTCAAACTATCCATAAATAGAGCAAATTTGACATTGCTTCCAGTCCTGATCGGATTCGTAAGACGGCAGTGAAAGAGATCATACATTTCATCATAGCTTACCGCTTTTGCGAAGATTGAGCCTTTCTTTTTCTTCTTGTTCTCAAAGTCACCATTGACAAAATCTGTAATTTGCTGGAGCTGATTATCTGAAAGATTACCAAGTTCAGCTTTTAAGAATTTTGATTTAGGAGATCTACCATAATTTAGAGAGAGAATCATCTCATTGCAATCTGTCATTTCCAAGTGTGGTTTGGAAAAGTATTCCAATACCAAATCTTTGCGTTGCTCAAGGAGGCTTTTTATGGAACATAGGTTCTTGAAGTGTATATTCCAATCATTGTGATTAGAACTGTCGATAATCATGTGAGAATTTACAAAGTCCTCTACATAACGATGATACAGTTTGTCATCGTTTATGATTTCTAATTGATACTGCTCATAGGCAGCAATACAAAGCATCTGCAACTCATTTTGCGGTGCATAGGTCTGCTGGCTCTTATTGTTGTGTAGGCTCGGAATACACAAAAAGAGAGAGACCGAATTGATTGTTCTTTTCAGTCATTTCTTTTTGAATTTTGGTTTTTTTAATGTTTATGTTGATATATAATATCTTTATTCATCATTTTCTAAGCAAAGAAAAGCCCAGCTAGAGACCTGTTGCAGTTTCAAGTTGGGCTTACTTGTAATATGAGCTTGCGGCTTTTTACATTATACATTCTATTTAAACCTACAAAGTTACAGCCATATTGCACCACAGGTCGGTACAACCTTGTAATTTTCTATATTCATCTGTAGGATTGATTTAAAATCCTGTATAACGTGTATTTAGCATTTACGTTTATACCGATTAATGAGACCCTGTACTGTTTGACTTAGAGTGTACGTTTGGATTTTCTTCTATGAGATAGGGCGATTAATTCATTTTCTTCTTCAGGTGTAAGATGCGCTTTTCCATTACGACCTGATTCAATCCATTTTATAAGCTCATCTTTGAATAATATGTAGTATTTTCCTGAACGTGTTCCCGGTATGTCACCACGTCCAAGTTTATAGTACATTGTAGATTTCTTCATCTTTAGAAATTCACATGCTTCGTCAAGGGTCATGGGTGTGTGGTCGCTTTTCTTTGTAAGAACATTTTTTCTCAATTCCTCATTTAGATTTTGAATAAGAGTTTCTAGTCTTTCTACTTTGTTGTAGACATGAGCCACTACTTGTGGAACATCATTGAAAGTCATTTCATCTGTTGTCATATCGATCATAATATTGTTATTTGATTTCAATGGCAAAGGAACTCAATGATAAAATGCTGATTAATGTAAGTGTTCGGATGTAAGGAAATAAGTCAAAGTAATTAAAAGTAATTGTCGATTAATTATGATGTGTGAGTGTTATGAAACTCAAAAGACCCATTTTCAGGTATATCTAATTCTATAAGGCATGTCCCTCTTTGACGTAGATTGCGACGAATTGTTTCTATTTCAAGTTCTTTCATCTCAATAGGAAAACATACTTTCAAGAATATCGAGCACTGATTGCCATTCCAAGAAAGTCGTTTACCTATATTCCATACCAAATGGCGCAGATCTAGGGTAGAGAGTCGACAGTCTGTTACCACAGGAATAGGTGAGAATCCATTTTCCAAAGTAAATCTGCATACGTTTTCAATAAGCATGGAGAGTTCTTGCTCTTTCATATAGATACAAAGCTCTTCGTGCAAATATGTTTTCACAAGGTTCATTTTGTGTGTTTCCAGACGTTCATTTGCAATCCTTCTTTTTTCTTTAAGCTCTGCAATCTTATTTAAGCTTGCCAGTTCGTTGGTAAGGTCTTTTAATTGATCTGTATCGCATTGCATATAATTTGCATTGCTTTTAGGGGATATATTAGTAGAAGGTAATTTGACATTATACAAGCTGCGACCAAAAAGTATAATAATCATGATAGTACATAGACACAATAGAAGAAATATCCATATTGAAGCATGTTCGGATGATAAAATTTCAACCTTTGTGCGATACCAATCTGCCATCAAGTTATCTCCAAAAAATAATGGGATAAAGGCGATAATGGATAGCATCACAACGTTTGTGATAATGGCAAAATAGATTTTTTCTTTTGTTGGGTTACTCATAATTACTTCAAATTATTCTTAGTTTCGAGTACAAAGTTATAGAGAATAATTTGAAATGATACAAGTTGTTATTACTGACACACAAATACTTAACTCTTTTTAGAAATAACAAAAACCGACAAAATCGTTTTCAGATTCTGTCGGTTTTTAGTTCGTTTTTGCACTTGATATTTATTTGTTATTCATCTGATGTACCAGTCTCAGATGATTCATTCTTGCTCTCTGAAACATCATTTAACACTTCAAATGACATTCTATTGGCCGCTTCTCGACGTTTGGGGTCGGCATGACGGGCATAAATTTGAGTAGTAGTTACACTCTTATGTGCAAGTAGACTCTGTACAGTATATATGTCTGTGCCAAGTTCAAGTTGCAATGAGGCAAAAGTATGGCGGAATGAGTGGAAGGTTATATGCTTTTTGATTCCTGCGGTTTTCAGCCAATCTTTTAATGGATATTGTGTCATAGTGGCTTTGAAACTTTTGAATACCTTGCCTTCGCCTTTAGGACCAATCATTTCAAGTGTACCATCGCTTATGGCAATGATATTCTGTTGGCGTGTCTTGATGCTGACAAAGTCTAAATACCAACCGCCATTAGCATACTGGCGAATGTCTTTCCATTCGAGATTGATGATGTCACTGCGTCTTAATCCGGTTAAGCAGGAGAATATTGAAGCCTTTTTCAATATATCTATATCACACGGAGTCTTGTATAGCATTTTCAGTTCATCTAGAGTTAGGCTGGATTTCTCAACCGGCTCACAATCTATTTTATCAAGGTAATCATTGACATTGTCCTTAATCATCTTATCACGAAATGCAATACTTAGGAATCCTCTGAAAGTTGACCAATAACCTGCAACAGAGTTTTTGCTCAATGGACGATTATTTCTCAGATTCCTTGCTGTAAGTAGGTAATCTCTATATTTACGGCATAGTTCTACAGTAACATCACCAAAAGTACATCTGCCATCGACAAATTTCACGAAGTGAGCATATACGAATTCCCATTTGGGGTTTTTATTCTTTTTAATACGTCTATAGTACTCAAGAAAATCGGCATTCTGATGACTCTTGTCAAAGAAATCATATCGTTCATTAATGATAGAATCATAACGGCGGCATCTAATTGCCTCTGCCTTTTCTGTCATTGAATAATTGAATAGTCTTTCTCGTTGATTCTTTGGATTGGCATAGATATAGATGCCAAGAAATTCATGACGAATGGTTTTCATCGTGAGTTTGTCTCTATATGCTGGATAGAAATCCAGATAGAAAGAAAGCATACCATTTTTCAGTAGCTTTGAGCGGAGGGTAATTGTTTTACAACACTGCATATTGAATAAGTTTTATTATTTGTAATTTATTTCTGGTGCAAAATTCCAATATGATTCTTTATAGATTGAAATCAGCACGTAATCAGTTATGAATAAGTTGAAGTAACTGGAAGTAAGTTCGATTATTCTCCTAATTTCTTCTGAATTATTTTATCAAAATCATCCATCAGTATATAGATACTATTTCCAATTTTCATTTTTTGGATAGTATTATATCTTATATAACTATAGACTTCATCACGTCTTAGGTTATATTTTTCCATTGCTTCAACTACAGAATAGTATTTATCTTTATTGTCAAAGCCTTGGGACTTAACCTTGTCTATATGGTCCTTTGAATAATAATGTATGCCATTATTGATTTTTGAAGGAATATTATGTCTTCGAATAAAAGACGCTCTTCCATCTTTTGTCATTGCATATTGTTTTTCTACTTGTTTCCCTGTTAGCCATTCGGAAACTTCTTCTGAAACTTGATATTTAGAGAAATATGTATCTACGGCTTCTTTTTCGTAACAATTATTATTCTTGACTACAATTCGAGGTATATTTTGTTTTCTAGTTACCACCCATACGTTCTTTCTTGTCATGCTGTATGTTTCAGCTATCATATCAGCTGTATAATATCCTTCCGGGACAACAAAAGGTTCCGACTTTTCCTCTTTCTTGGAATTATCAATTTGGGCTTTTTCTTCTTTTCCTATTCCGTCCTTTTGCCTTCTGATGATTTGGTCAAAATCCTCTTTGTTGACCATAGTTCTGACGCCATCCTTATATCTCTTAATATCATACTTATTGACATAATAACTGATATTTATGGTAGTGAAACCATATTTTTCTTTTATGTCATCGTATGTATAATAATTGGGGTCAATCTTGTTTCCTCTTTCTTTAGCACCATCTATGGCAGATTTGAGGTAATAAACTTCATGATGTCTGTTTTTTCTTGGTACATTATATCTGAGTGCAAAAGTGGCAACGGCTGCTCTAGTCATAGAATATTTTTCCATGATATCTTCAGGAGTATAATAGATTTCCATATCAATATCTTCTATTAGTTCAGCAAAGTTTTTTTCTATAGAAGCTTTATTATAGTATACCCGATTGTTTTCTTGAATTTTCTCAATACCATATAAATTACATCTTCTATATAGAGCCTTCTTGGTAATTTTATACTTTTCAAGTATTTCATTTATGGTATAATATTCAATTTTCTCTTTGCGACCATAGCTTCGTTTTTTATAACTAGGTGCATTATCAAAGAGACTTTCTAAATCAGATCTTCTTATGCGAGTACGTGCTCGTATTTTTAGAGCTTTCACTATTCCAGTACACATATACCTATATACTGTAGCTAAACTAACGTCTAATAATTTTGCAACATCATTAGGGGATAAATAGAATTTATCTCTTAATAGATCAGTATTTGGGAGAGGCGATGGCTGTTCACTTTCTAGATATAACTGGATTTTTTCCTGCCTCTTCTTTGCTTTATAAGCTTTGTTTATACAAGAATGAGAGCAGTATAAACTTGTTATTTTATGTGCAATAAATGGTTTCCCACATAGTTTGCATGTCTTCTGAATTTCCATATTTGTATCCTTTTAAGTCTGCTTTTTCTTCTCACATCTTCTCATATTTTCTCACATTTTCTCATGTGGTATCTTCTATAGCGATTTTTCATTTCTCACATTTTCTCAAAGGAGTTCCATGTATATCACTGAATAGACCCCATTTTATGAAAATTATAGAGCCGAGGTAGAATTAGAATACAAAATTAGCTGAAATAACTCCAAATAAAGAATTGGTAACTTGAAGTGTTAAAACAATGAAAGCCCCTCATAATGAGGAGCTTCCTTATAGTTATTGCAAGTTAGTTGAAGTTAGTTTGAAGGGGTCATTTGCCGATGCAGAATTTGGCGAAGATATTGCCAAGTATCTCA
>Ga0265294_10000086_pt1 | contig 98778 bp, 87 predicted proteins | sample MunlanPumphouse3_FD_192504 | JGI IMG/M metagenome (GOLD analysis project Ga0265294, IMG submission 192504) | Groundwater microbial communities from a municipal landfill in Southern Ontario, Canada - Pumphouse #3 | ecosystem: Environmental > Aquatic > Deep subsurface > Groundwater | place... | reverse complement strand
CTGCCCGATTTAAAATTGTGATGATCTGACTGTCTGTAAATTTTGATTTCTTCATAGAATTCTCCTTTGTTTAAATTAATTAGAAAATTCTACTTTTAAAAACTCTCTTTTTTCGGGGGGATTACAAAATGGCCAGTTCTTTTGAATCAAATGGAAAAATGATTGTCAATGAATCTGTAAATTATGAATCTTTTATATCATTATTAGACATTTGCAAAGTAAATCCCAATTCGTTATTGGATTATTATGATGACATTCTGGGAACTGATTTGGTGTCCTTTGAAACAGGCTCAAAAGAAATATTTTATAATAATTTCTTTGGTAAAATTCTCGCCTACAAAATTATCGAAAAACACACCGTGCTTAACTATGGAATTTATGTAATTGAGATAACGACAAAAGATACTACGAAAAAATATAAAATCCATTTTTATGAACGTGATTATGGTGCGCGCTTAGATATTATGCCAATTGTGGAAAGTATTCAATTTAATATTTGAACCTGATAAATCAATGATATAGTTATTATCATCAGTTAACGCTGAACCCGGATTAACAATACCGGGATATCCATCACTTGACCAAAATGTGAGGAGACTCAAGCCGTAAGAGATATGGCTTGAAATTTCCACAGAACCTGCATTATTCCATTCATCAAAACAAGCAGTAACATCATAAGTATAATTCTGATATGCTGCTGATGCTATATGGTAGTATTGTGTAGTATTCCCAAATTTATAAAATGGAGGACCATCACTAGGTTTCTTACCGTATCGCCCACCATAAATTGGATCAAGGAGATTATAAATATCAGTCGCAAATAGTAAACTAGAGAAGGCAATTATAATCAATATGAATATTATTTGATTTCTTGTTTTCATTTTATTTACCTCCTTGTCTTTTTATAAAACCTTTTATTCTTTCAATTAGCATATTTTTATCAATTTCTGGATTCATACCTTTTTGATAAAAATCATCATGTCTTAGCATTGAACAATCAATTTTCTGACTTGATTTCTGATTGTCAATTGGGAGTTTTGATGAAATGCTTTTCATTTCCCATAGATTTTCAACACCTTGCACTTGGTGTAGAAACAGGAGGTATTCTTCGCCTTTTATAAAGTTAGAATAAAGCTCATGCCAGGTGCCTTTTGATCCATGCCGACCACCAATCATTTTTATTGTGATAATTGATGATGGATCGACTGATCCTTTAATGCAAGAAGTCACTTCCATATTAACATAAGTCATGACAACTTCATTATCGCAGTTTTTCTCTGATTCAATTTTGGTAGTTGATTCAATTGTCTGGGCAGTAATTATAACGGGAGAAAAATCCGTTATATCACTTAGCTTTTGTCGTACATCAAATCCGAAAACTGGACTTATCTGCATGAGCAAAACTATTGAGACAATAATCAGGCTTGACAGAAATCGTTTCATACGACTCTCCTTCTAAGTTTTGAAATAGATTAATTTCTATTTCATTTGTGCTAGATTGCTTACTTTTTAGCTAATATAAAATTATATGGCCTTTCAGCATAAAACTGATTAATAATATTTCTAGTCTTTAGATTGTAAATATAAACACGATTATCATTGTAACATCCAAAGTATGCAATGTTTTCTTCCTCAAGTAAAATAGAGGTTGTTGGACCTCCTGTTTTTCCTGATAATATTATATGATCCTTCATGGAATAATTATCATCTGAAACATCAATAACATAAACTGTATCATTTTCACCAGCCACGTAGCATTCATCAAGTAAATCCGAATTTGAAATTGTATATGACCTTGTACTCCATGGGAAAGTAAAATTTCCTTTTGAAAATTCTAATGTTTCCAAATCATACGAACCAAAATAAGCACTTATATTTCTAGATCTTCCATTTGATAAAAGATAAGTAATAAATATTTTATTTTTTTGAGGCGAATAAGCAATATCCATTACATCTACGCTATCAATGTCGTTTTGATTTAAAATAAACTCAGCATGAGATAATACTGAATCATTATTGTAGAATTCCATTTCAGTATAACTTGCACTTTGGAAACCTGAAGTTATATATTTTTTAATTATTGTCATTGAGCAGTCATCAAAAGTGTAGAAATACTTTGCCACATCAATTTCAGAAGATATTAAAGTAGTTTCTTTTTTGTTGAAATCAATAACATATAATCCATTTTTGTGTGTATATAAATAGACCTTGCTGTCATTATTGTCTAGAATAGCAGTTCCAATTCGTGGAACTGCTAGACATTGAATTCCAGTATTATAAATACTTTCAATTGTATCTTTGCTTATACTATAATCAACAATACATATTGGATTTTCAGTCTTGCTCGCATCAAAACCAGCAAAAATCAAATGATTTTTATCTGATGAAATACACAATCCATATAATTGCAACCCATCTGGTAAATCCATTTTTACTTCATTATCAACTTGATGAGTCTTCATATTAATTATTGTAAACGTATCACCTATGCTGGGGTAAGTATAGATAAAATTATCATTATTATTTTGAGGAAAATCGCAGCTAGTTAATACTATGATTAATATTATTATTAACGATAACATGGTTTGTGTGTTTTTCATTTTCATCATTGGTTTGTGTCTTTATTAAAAATATTCCAAGAAAACAGAAAAAGCAATAAAAAAAATAAAATTCGATCGATATAATTATAAACAATTGGAATATACAAATATTAGATTATAAATAATATATTCAGGTGGTTTGTGAAATATTTTTCATAAATAATGATTATTTATCCCGATATTTATCGATTATTTTATTATGCTAAAACTGTTTAAAAGGGCAAAAACAATGACCATATAATGACAATATTTATAAAGGTTTGATTATCAGGGAAGTCAAAAGGACTCATAATCCACCTGGCTTCGGTCAGTGCGGGTTCCCCCGATTAATTCGGGGCGCCCTCGGTACGAACAAGGCTCCAGTAAAAACTGGGGTCTTTTTGTTATGATGTCAATTTATTCCAGAAGGTCAGTGCGGGTTCCCCCATCCCGATGCTTCGGGACGTGGCGCCCTCGGTACGAACAAAGCTCCGGTGAAAACTGGGGTCTTTTGTTATATCTCAATAATTTCAATGTCTAAAAATAGGGGAGTAAGGTGGGAAATACAAGATTTGCTTTATCCTCTCGGGTTTCTGTATGAGAAAATGTGACCTGGGTCACAGATTGAAAATCAGGGTTGAAATTGAGTGTGAAAAGTGATTAATTAGGGTATGGAAAGAACACTTTATAAAGATAAATATCGTATAAAAACACTTCGTTTACAATGGTGGGATTATTCGGAAGATGGTGATTATTTTATTACAATACGGACCAATCATAAGGGTAATATCTTTGGGAAATTATTAAATGATGATATCGTATTAAATAGTCGTGGTAAGATTGTTAAAAAATATATTTTGGAAATACCCGATCATTTTGGAAATGTAAAATTACGTTCTTGGGTTATTATGCCGGATCATATTCATTTTATATTACGCATCCGAAACAATAGAAATTTGGTAGAGACGCAACACCGTTGCGTCTCTAATGAAAACAATGAATCAAAGACATTTTACAAATTAAAGCCGGGATCGATTCCTGTGATTGTAAGATCATTCAAATCAATTTGCACGCGTACAATTCATTCAATTGAAAATAATAAACAATTTAAATGGCAAAGATCATTTTATGATAAGGTGATTTTCAATGATCAGGTTTTACAAGAAATTGAAATTTATATTCGTCATAATCCAAAATCGTATTAACAATTATTGTCGAAGTATATCTATGAACCCTAAATATATTATTTTAAAAAAATGGAATAATTTACCGCAAAAACAAAACCCCCATCTTGCGATAGGGGTTTCTTGTGAAAATTCAATTTATTTTAAAGAAATAGTAAGGTATAAATAACACCAACAATACCTAGAATTGCCAAGATCGCAACGATCCGTTTTGGCATTTCACCATTATTGCTCATGGCTCTACCAAACATGCCAAAAACAACAGGATGAATGAGAAAGGGCATAGCAAAGATAAAGGAAATAAGTCCGGCAGATTCAGTTCCAAACATGCCACCTTGTATTGAGGCAAATAGACCAAAGTGTGATATGGCTGAACTGTTCGCCATGGCCGCATATTCCAGACTCATTCCGGCAAAATGTAACATGATAAATCCACCAAATACGGCAATTAATTGCCATCCCAATGAGAAAAGAATTAAACCTTTAATCTCTTTACTTTCTTCATGCTTAGATTTTCGTAAGGTTGTTAAGGCGAAATAGGTTAGCACTGCTCCAACAAGCACGACAAGCAAGGAAGGGATGAGCAATAATTTTCCTCGCGTTGCGCTCATTGCCAAAATTGTAAACACAAATAAATGACCAAAGAATGGTATGTTAATCATCACAGGTGCACGCTCTTTAGCAACGTTGCCTAAATCACCAGCAGTACAAGCACCAGTTAAACCGGAGTGCGATAAGGAGCCTGCCATTCCCGGAGCCAGGATGTCAACTTTATTTACTTTTCCAAGGAAAACGAGCAGTGCAATACCCACGAACATCCAAAATAATTGGCCAAAGAACCCAAAAGCCATCACCTGAAGCATTCCGTCTAATTCAAAAGCGGAGATCAATCTTGAGCCACCGATGATAAAGACAGCAGCCAGTACCATGGGGATACCACCAAAAAGAAGGGACCTAATTGTTGGACCGGGTTTCCAATGTGAAAAGATCATCCCTAAACCACTTGAAATCAACATAGCAAAGAATATCTGTGGTAATGTAATGATATCCTTGATCCAGATAGAAATATAGTAAGAAAGAACAAGTACAAACAGGATCGTTAAAATTTCCACGATGCCACGACCAAGGTATTTCCTTTTATCATCAATGATAGCTTTTCTATCGATCAAGATGAGAGCTCCTGCAATCCCAAAAAACGCGATGAGTGGATAATACATAGCAAGGTCACCTGCTGTTTGTCCAATTATAATGCGTTTTAAGCCTTCAATTCCAAGAAGAATAAAATAGGCTCTAACAATAAAAATAAACTGAGTCCCTTGTGTGCCAAGCATAATTTCTGATTCATTCAGGACTACATCGTCTTTTCCGGGAAATTTTGGTCTAAAGAAGGTATTTCTTAACTTTTGACCTCCGACAAAAAATGTTGCGATCAATGCTGTAATTGTAACGGCAGATGCCAACCCTACAATAGGAAATTCTATTAATCCCGGAGTTCCAATGCCCGTAATTTCGATAATGAGGCCTAAAGTGAGTCCAAAGATCACGATAATGAGAATGGGTGAATATTTGCTTCCCGCAACAACAGCGCGAGAAATCAGGATTACCGGTAAAAGCAACAATAGCGTTTACCAAAAATGATTCAGGATGTCTAAATTAGCCATAGTTTGTGCTCCTTTTGAGTGTAGAAACTAATGAGTGAAATTTTATAAATTTTGGAATTTCAATGAATTTATTCTAAAGCTCCGAAGGTCTGTTTAATGTTTATTGTTTGGCCATCTTAAAATAGTAGTGTTATAGGAAAAATACAATATTTTTGATGCTTGGTATGTTAAATATACAGATGCTTAAAAAATGTGATGTATATCACACATTGAAAAACATGCTTGAAATTGGGGGTAGAGAATTATTTATTTGGGTATGGATGAAAAGCTTTATAAAAATAAATATCGTATAAAAACACTTCGTTTACAATGGTGGGATTATTCGAAAGATGGTGATTATTTTATTACAATACGGACCAATCAGAAGGGTAATATCTTTGGGAAATTATTAAATGATGATATCGTATTAAATAGTCGTGGTAAGATTGTTAAAAAATATATTTTGGAAATACCCGATCATTTTGGAAATGTAAAATTACGTTCTTGGGTTATTATGCCGGATCATATTCATTTTATATTACGCATCCGAAACAATAGAAATTTGGTAGAGACGCAACACCGTTGCGTCTCTAATGAAAACAATGAATCAAAGACATTTTACAAATTAAAGCCGGGATCGATTCCTGTGATTGTAAGATCATTCAAATCAATTTGCACGCGTACAATTCATTCAATTGAAAATAATAAACAATTTAAATGGCAAAGATCATTTTATGATAAGGTGATTTTCAATGATCAGGTTTTACAAGAAATTGAAATTTATATTCGTCATAATCCAAAATCGTATTAACAATTATTGTCGAAGTATATCTATGAACCCTAAATATATTATTTTAAAAAAAATGGAATAATTTACCGCAAAAACAAAACCCCCATCTTGCGATGAGGGTTGAATAATATTTATAAAGATTTATTTAAACGCAAAACATGATAAAGCGCATGATATCCAGAATAGTATCTGCTTCAAAACGGGTTGTGTAAGCATCAATGGGCTTGGCTCCGGGATATTGAGCTGCACGGAAGGCGAGAGGATGTTTTGTATAGCGTGTATCTAAAATAAAATGGTCGGGTACTTCAAGGGAAAAAGATTTTAGATCTTTCTTGAGAGCTTTTTCTAGGCCTGCCTTGATCGCTGGAATAGTCATCTTTGGATTATTGCTTAGCGTTGCATTACCTGTTCCGGAAATAGTGGGAACGGTCACGATTTTAGCTTCCATTTTTGTAGATAATTTACAAATGCCTTCATCCCCGGAAAGAAAGACTGAAGGGACACCATGTGATCTTGCAACAAGCGAATGCAACATAAATTCGGAACAGATCTCACCGTTCAAAGTCATTTGGTGGATCATTTTAGAGCTCATTGTGTGGGCTAAAGGATTTTCCTTGGATCCGGAGGGGGAATGATAAGCGATATAGGCGATAGCATCAAAAGATTCATCAATACCCCAAACCATGGAATAAGGATGGCGACTCCAATTGCGGATGAGTTTTACTTCTTTTGGAAGATCCCCGATGCGCAAATTTCTTCCGGAATCATGGGCATCTTTCACCACAATCTCAGTGGCACCTGCAGCTAATGCTCCTTCACAAGCCGCAAGGACTTCTTTTGTCATCTGTTCGCGAAATTCTGCGTAATCAGGATTGGTTTTAGTTGTTTCGGACCAGGAGTTTATTCCGGTTACGCCTTCAATATCGGCGGAAATGAATAAGCGCATACTTATTCGTCCTCTCCAATTTCTAAATCGCGAAATTTTTCGTCATCTTCTAAATCGCGTAACTCTTCGTCATCATCGAAATCAAGTTTTGGATTATTTAGCAAAAATTTGTCCAAGAGAAATTTACTTGCAATTCCCAAGCTTGCTAATACAAAACCTGCGATGACCAGTTTTCTACTATTTTTCATCTATTGCCTCCGGTAGTTTTAACAAATATACTAAAAAGTGGCATATTAACAAAGTAAACAGTTTAAGAATTTGCTTTTTTATTTATTCTCTTAGCCATTTTGTTTCCATTTTTAAGATGCTGTCGCCATTCTTCTTATTTATAAGGTGGTGAATGATTTTGTAGGAGTTTTTTCGGGCGATCACGTCGCATTGCGATTCCAAAATATCCCCATAAAATGCTTGTCCTTTAAATGTGATCTGAGCATCTTTGAGTTTGTGAGTCTCCAATGTTTCCATGGGGACACTTTCGATGGCCATTTCGACCAAGGCGCGATTTGTAACATGGCGATTGAAATCTATATCATGCTTGCGACTAAGTATTTTTTGTGAATGATCGACCTTCTTGGGAAGTTTAAGGGAGGGAAAATCATCATCGATGGCTCTTTCGCTAATAAGTGAATCCTCAAAAAACAGATGTTCCTCCACATTGACGATTTTCTTGCTTTTGATATCGTAAATAACAAAAGATGAGGTCATGCGGGCAAGAATTTCGCCATCGGGCCTTTCCATTGTGTATTCGCGAAGCGTGAAAACCCCCTCGTGTTTAGATGGCCAGGTTTTGAGGATGACGCTTTCATTATAGCGAGGATATTTTTCTATAGAAAGGTGGTAGCGCGATAACATCCAGGTCAATCCGCGTTTTAATAGGTCAAGAATACCGGCGTTCAGCTCTGCTGCGTGCTCGGCCGCGATATCTTGCATGTAGTTTAAAAGTGATGAATATGTTAGTTTAAGGTCGCTTCCACACTCGTATTGATGAATGGTATATTTTTTTTGGTATTTCATGTTAACTCCTGTGTTGGGATAATTTATTATTAATACTCAAGAAGAAAAAGAGAATTATTTAATGAAAGGCAGGAAAAGAGCTAGCTCTTCGTGGAAGAATAGAGAATTATTCTATTTTATACAACATTTCTTCCAGTGAAAGTGACATGCGAAATTATTTTGAAGGAGTGGAGTGAGAATTCCTTGGGTCAGTATTACTTTAGAAAAATATATTGATGAGAATTTTATGATATCTCATATATATAACACCCGGTCCTGATATTTCGGGTGGAGATAGGAAAAGATTAAAGAAAAATAAAGTATATGAAAATTGACCTGATATGAAAAAAGCGCAATGAATGCGCTTTTTTATTCTATTATTACACGAGCAGTCGGCAGTCTATTTATGACCCCGCCAGCCTAGAAATCTAGATGTATAATTTTTTACCTTCTTCTTCAAGTACGGCTCTTAAGGCACCATCGTACTTAGCGAGCCTTTTGCGTGCTTCGTTAGCATCCACATCCAGGACAACCATTACAAGAGCAGTTTTGACGCTACCTTTAGCTTCGATGAGCTTTGCCATAGCATTATCGTAGTCTGTATCGGTGCAGTGACGAATAATTCTTGCGCCGCGATCCCAGAGTTTCTTGTTGGTTGTCATAAGATCAACCATCAAGTTGCCGTAGGTTTTATTCATTTTGATCATAGAAGCAGTTGTGATCATATTTAAAATAAGTTTTGTTGCTGTTCCTGCTTTCATGCGGGTTGATCCGGTGACAACTTCGGGACCTACAATGGATTTGATCATATAATCAACATCGTCGGTTTTTTCGAATTCGTTACAGACCAATAAACCTGTTGTTCCGCCTATCTCTTTTGTGCGTTTTAAGGCAGCGTGAACATAATCTGCCATACCGCTTGTGGTAATACCAAGCAAACAATCTTTTTCGGTAATACCGCGTTCATCAACAATGCGATAACCTTCTTCAGCATCATCTTCAGCGCCTTCGACAGCTGTTACAAGAGCTGAAAGACCGCCACACATGATGCCCTGGACCAATTCAGCCGGTGCTGAGTAAGTAGGGGGGATTTCTGAAGCATCTAAAACACCCAAACGGCCACTGGTGCCGGCACCAATGTAAAATAAGCGACCACCGCGTTTCATTGAATCTACAACAGCATCAACAAAAGCTTCGATCTGGGGGATTGCTTTTTCAACGGCATAGGGAACTGTTTTATCTTCGTTGTTAATAGTAACAAGAATTTCAGCTGTGTTCATCTGATCAATGTTATTACTGCTCTGGTTCTGTTGTTCGGTTGCTTTGTCACTAATTTGCTTCATTTTATTCCTTTTTTTATTCTTCAAAATGGGTTATTATTTTAATATGAAAATTGCTTTAATACAAGTGAATAAAATGATTAAGAAATACCTTTCGACAATAATAATTTTAAGCCTAATCTTCTCTCTAATAAGTGCCCGGGAATTAGCTGCCTCCTTTGATCTAAGGAATGTTGATTCTCTTTCCTTTGTTAGTCCGGTCCGTTTACAGCAAGGTGGAACGTGCTGGGCTCATGCAGTGATGGCCTCTATGGAAAGTAATATGATGCGCACAGAGATGTGGGATATGTTTATGCAAGCTCAGGCGCCTGACCTTGCCGAATATCATTTAGATTGGTGGAGCGGATTTAATCTATACTACAATGAGGATCTTGGTTTTTCTCCTGCCCAAGGCCTGGAAGTCCACATGGGCGGCGATTATCGTGTAGCTTCTGTTTATTTTTCACGCGGAGATGGCGCGGTTTTACACAGTGACGCACCAAGTTATGAAGATCCTCCTTCTCGTTGGGAAAGTCATTATACTTATTATTATCCACGACATATAGAATGGTTTACTTTACAAGATGATCTGAGCAATCTTAGTGATCTTAAGCGCGTGATCATGGATCATGGAGCTGTAGGAACCTGCATGTATGTGGGGATGGAGTTTCTTGATGACTCAACAAATGGTTCTTTTTATCAGCCGCCATCAGATCTGAATGACCCTAATCATGCTATCGCTATTGTCGGATGGAATGATACTATTACTACGGCTGCCCCTTTTCCCGGTGCTTGGTTATGCAAAAATTCCTGGGGAGAAGGCTGGGGCGCTAATTGGCAGGGGAATGGATATTTTTGGATATCTTACTATGATAAACATGCGGCAAGGCACCCCGAAATGGGTTTTATTTCATTTAGGGATGTAGAACTCATGGATTATGATAAGATCTACTATCACGATTATCATGGCTGGCGAGATGAGCTTGAAGATATTGATGAAGCAGCAAATATTTTTGTGGCGGGGGGAAATGATACCCTTACAGCTGTCAGTTTTTTTACTGCAGCTGATTCAGTAAATTATAGGGTAAATATTTTCAGAGGAGGTAAAAAAGCCATCAATACAGATCCTGTTTTTTTTCAAGAAGGCTTTTTCGCTCGCACAGGTTTTCATACAGTAGATCTGAGAGAAGAGATAGCTTTAGCTAAAAATGATTCTTTCATTGTTTCTTTAGTTTTTGACAGATGTGCTTATCCCTATGACAAGACTTCTGAAGTCCCGGTCTTATTGGATATTCCAAATCTTTACAAAAGAGCATCAATTATAAAAACAGTTCCTTCAATAGCAGACAAAAATGAGAGCCTGTTTAAAGTTTTTGGTCAGTGGTTTGATTTACAATATTTGAACGAAAGTGCCAATTTTTGTATTAAGGCTTTAGTCAAACAAGAAAAGGTGGAGTCAGCCCTTCAATCCTCAGCTCAAGGTAACTCATTTTCAATATATCCCAATCCTTCTTCAGGAAGAATATCTTTGAGCTTTGATTTACCTGCGTCGGCAAAAGTTAAAATATCACTTTACGATCTGAGAGGGAATCTTATAAGGGTTGTGGAAAACAAGACTTATTCTTTGGGATACAATCTTGATTTTATTGACCTTTTAGACTTGTCCAATGGCTTATATATATGTGTTTTTGAATTAGATGGTAAAATTGCCGATAAACAAAAAATTATGGTGTTTAGATGATAAAACGCTTTTCCCTAATGCTTGTTCTCTTGTTTTCTATCTTGATTGCCGGTGAATATAGTTACGAATTCAATTTTTCCCGACCCGATTTCGTTCAAAAAAACGGTCATTTTCTTTTAGAAATGGAAGGATGTATGCAAGGAGGTGTAGGGGGTGAACCTTTACTACCCCATCATGCATTTTCAATATTATTGCCTCCGGGTGAAACTTTGGGGTCTATCGAGTTAAAAACTTTTAATAAAAGATCATATCCTCTTATGCTTGAGCTTTTGCCCAAGCAGCCGGATAGGCCACTTTCTATGGGAAAAAGCGGAAAATTTTTCAAAAAAGAACTTATTTATGAGCAAGAAAAATATCTTTCAAGAAATATTAAGGCGGATGTACAATACTTAGGCGGAGCAGCTATAGTAAGTGGAGCAATTATTCCCATGGAATATTTTCCAAAGCAGAGAAAGATAGATCTGAGTGAAAAACTTGAACTAATAATTAAGACCATTCCCAATGGCCAAGGGTTAAAGCTGAATGCAAATTCTATAGAAAAACTAAAAAGTTTTATAAATAATCCCGAAATCCTTAATGAATATCTTGTATCAACTATCGATGAAAGCGAAAGTATGCTGATAATCTCTTCGAAAGAATACGAAACGGTATTTGATACATTGATTGCCCATTATGCTAAATATGGTATCAGAACCGAGTTTATGCCGATTTCAGATATTTATAAAAATTATTCCGGTATTGATACGCCGGAGATCATACGAAATGCCATCAAGGAATTTTATATACAAAATGGTCTGGATTATGTTTTAATTGGTGGAAATACCGGCATCGTTCCCACAAGAGGTCTGTCTTGTGAGGTTAATTCCGGAGGAGAAATACTGAGTTCGGATAATATTGCTTCGGATCTTTATTATGTAGCTTTAGATGGCAATTGGGATAGTAATGGCAATGGTATTTATGGAGAATATAACGACAGCACAGGTTTTGATGAGGCTGATCTTTTCCCTGAATTATCTATTGGTCGTTTCCCTGCAGCGAACCTTGAAGAAATGCAGAATATGATCAATAAGAGCCTAAGATATCAACTTTCTCCCATTGTTGATGAAATGGATAAACATGTATTTTTTGGAGAGTTTCTTTATCATGACCCCTTGTCTTGGGCTTCCGATTATATGGAATTGCTCATTGGATATAGAGAAGACAACGGCTATAAAACTCAAGGTCTGCCTGAGAATCTAAGAATTACTAAATGGTATGATGAGGATAGTCTGAGTTTTTGGAATGAAGCAACAGTCAAAGAAGAATTGGCTTCCGGTTATTCGTTTTTACATCACGATGGTCATGCAAATACCGATTATATGATGAAATTTAGCTATCATGAGCTCAATGATTCAGACTTTGTTTCCGTAAACGGAATAGATCACACTAGGCCTATATTCTATAGTCATGGGTGCAATTGCGGTGGTTTTGATCTGCCTAATTGTATTGCAAGTAAGATCGTCACCTCGCCTTATATTTCTGTGGGTGGTGTATTCAATTCAAGATACGGCTGGTTTAACGAAGGACAGACTGAAGGTCCTTCCATCCATCTTCACCGCGAATTTGAGAACGCGATCTATGGTCAGCATTACACACATTTTGGAAAAGCTCTCACTTTATCAAGAATTGCTACAGTGCCTTGGGTTACAGCCCTTGGTCAACATGAGCAAAATGCTTTAAGATGGAATTTTTATACTATCAATGTGTTGGGCGATCCGGCGATGAGAATATATTCTCAACGACCTGTTGAAGCTGAAATCAATTACGATTTGAGTCAATTGCATTTAGCACAAATCAAAGCACAGATCTTTAAAGATGGCTATGCTATGGAAAACGCCGGTTTAGCTGTTCTTGATACAAGTGGACAGCTTTTAGCTTTTGCAGAAAGTGATGCAAGTGGCAGCGTAACGGTCAATTTGCCCACAGCACCACTTGATGGCGAAGTATTGACGTGTTATGTTAGCGGTGAAAATATTTTACTTAGTGACACGACAATTGTATCTGCAAAAAGCTCCATCGATCCGCTAGATTCCTATGCTTTGCTTTCAACTTATCCCAATCCGTTTAATCCCGATGTCACGGTGTCCTTTTCTATCCCGGAAGAATTGGATGTTAACATTAATTTATATGATATGAGCGGTAAGTTTGTTGATAAAGTATTTAGTAATAAAAAAAGAGCAGGAACATACGAGATAGTTTATCATGCAAAAGACTTGCCATCGGGCATATATTTATGTCGAATGGATTTGGGTAAGACTGCTATTACAAGAAAAATAATATTACTTAAGTAAAGGAAGCGAGCATAATGTACAGTCCATTTATATGCGGAAAAAAAGTAGATCTCTGTCCGCTAAGCGATGCAGATATTGAGATCTTGAAAAAAGGTTACAACGATCCGAATGTCCGGGATGCCATGTTCATGTATTTCCCCCTTAATGAAGAAGATACAAAAAACAAGATAGACTGCATGTCGAAAAACGAGAATGCCATAAATCTGATGATGGTAGATAAAGAAAGCAAAAAGTCCATAGGTCATATCGCTTTGGTTCGTCCTGATTGGGTAAGTCGCATGATGACATTTTACATAGTGCTGCTCGACAAATCCAGCTGGAGCAAAGGTTTTGGTACCGAAGCCACCGGCTTGATGCTAGATTATGCTTTCAATATGCTGAATATGAATCGCATTCAACTTCATGTAAATGCCGAGAACGAAGCAGCAAAAACTGTCTATAAAAAAGTCGGATTTAAGCATGAAGGCACTTTGCGTCAGGCTATGTATAAAAATAACAAATACTATGATTTTTGCTTAATGGGAATCCTGAGAGAAGAATATTTTGCCTAAATGGCCTTAGGAGGTGAGAAGGTATTGGGTTAAAGGTCATCAGGAAGATTTTACTTTTCGTAGCAAGAAAAAGCTAACCGGTACATCCTGCCTGCCCGCTATAGCCCTGAATAGTCGGGGCGTAGGAGGGTTATCCCATCAAAAACATTAGCAATCTTGCATATCCTGTGATCCTGTCCAAATTAATCTAAAACATCCTGTTATCCTGTCAAAAACCATCAAGAAAATCCTGTAATCCTGTCCAAATTAATCTAAAACATCCTGTCAACTTGTCAAAAACCATCAAGAAAATCCTGTGATCCTGTCAAAAGAAAATATTGTCATCTCGTCAAATAGTCTTTATTGTCATCCCGTCAAAAAATCTAAACAAAAAATACTTGCCTAAGATAAAATTCCTTATTATACTAGCAGGCTTATTTATGGCGAAGTAGCTCAGCTGGTTAGAGCATCGGAATCATAATCCGAGTGTCCGGGGTTCGAGTCCCTGCTTCGCTACTATACCCTGCTCAGAGAGCGGGGTTTTTCTTTTTCAGTGAAAAAAAGAGAGACTTGTTATCCACCTCCAATTAGGTAAGAAGCTTAAGGAATATGAAAATCAAATATACGCTTGAAAAAAAGAAAAAACTTCAATTTTACAGAGATCCTGAACCAAGTTCAGGATGACGAAAGGGTGGTCCTGTCTGAATAAGGTGAGAAGGTATTTGGTCAAAGGTCATCAGGATGATTTTTTCTTGGCAGAAGTAGAGACGCAGCGTCTATTACATTGTTTTGGCAAAGATGGTTTCTTTCGTGAGATGTATAATCTTCTTTTTTTGTATTAAAAAGCCATCTTGATTATCCTGTCAAAAACCATCAAGAAAATCCTGTGATTCCGTCAAAAGAATATTTTATCTATCCTGTCATCCTGTCAAAAACAATCAAGAAAATCCTGTGATCCCGTCGAAAGAATATTTTATCTATCCTGTCATCCTCTCAAAAACCATCAATAAAATCCGGTGATCCAGTCAAAGGTCTTTCCTGTCATCCAAGCAAAATAACAATTCATGAAACATCTTGTCAAAAATCCCGTCTAATCGTAAATTTACAGCCTAACATAAGGAATCTTCATGAATACGATAGAAAGATTAAAAAGTGTAGATAAAGAATATAAAGCAATACGTAATGAGCTTTCGAAAGTGATCATCGGACAGGATGATGTAGTTGAAGCATTATTGATAGCATTGTTTTCAAAGGGTCACGCTCAATTGGTGGGTGTGCCGGGTCTTGCAAAAACTCTGATGATACAATCTTTGGCCGATGTTATGGATCTGGATTTTCGTCGAATTCAATTTACCCCCGACCTAATGCCGTCAGATATTACGGGTACAGAAGTGATAGAGGAAGACCGCAATACGGGTCGTCGTGAATTTCGATTTATTAAGGGGCCGATATTTGCCAATATTATTCTTGCAGATGAGATCAACAGGACGCCACCTAAAACTCAGTCAGCATTACTCGAAGCTATGCAGGAAAGACAGGTGACAGCAGCCGGCCAAACGCATAATTTAGATACACCCTTTTTCGTATTAGCAACACAAAATCCCATTGAGCAGGAAGGAACCTATCCTTTACCCGAAGCCCAGTTGGATAGATTTATGTTTCAGTTGCAGGTTGGCTATCCAAACCTTGAAGAAGAAAAAGAAATAGTGAATCGCACGACAGGCGCTGCTCAGGCAGAGCTTAAAAAGGTCATATCCAAAGAGAAACTCAAGGATATTCAGGAAGCCATAGCTCTCATTCCGGTTGCTGAGCATGTCGTAGATTATGCGGTTGCCATAGTTCGTGCAACACGTCCCGGTGAATCCAAGATGGAGCAAATAGGAAAATATGTCAAGTGGGGAGCAGGCCCCAGAGCATCTCAATATCTGGTGGTCGCTGCTAAAACTCGTGCTGCTCTCTATGGTAAAATGACACCGGATGAAGATGATGTTCGCGCTGTTGCGCCCATGGTTCTTCGCCATAGAATTCTCCGTAATTTTAAGGCTGAAGCTGATGGAGTCAGCATGGATGCCCTAATTCAAGAATTGATACAGGAAAAAAATGCCTGAAGCTGATTACAGTCCAAAATCCATTATAAATCTTGGAAATTTAAGATTTAAGGCCAAGACCATAGTAGAAGGTTTGCTCTTGGGCTTACACCATTCACCTTATCATGGATTTTCTGTAGAATTTTCTCAGCACCGACCTTATATGTCCGGTGACGATATTCGTCATGTGGATTGGCAGCTTTATGCCAAAACAGATCGTTATTATATTAAGCAATACGAAGAAGAGACAAATCTCAACACCTATATTCTTATAGATAATTCGGCATCAATGGCATATGCTTCTGAAGGCAATATTTCTAAATTTGAATACGCGCGTCTGATAGCAGCTTCTCTAACTTATTTATTGATTAATCAAAATGATGCAGTCGGATTAAGTGTTTTCAATGATAAGCCCGAGATCCTTTTTCCTCCAAAATCAGTAAGATCATATATAAATGAATTATTAATCGCTTTGGAAAAGACAGATTGTTCCAGTACCACCGGCACAGCTGATGCTCTGGAATTGATCTGTGAAAAAATGCAGAGAAAAGGACTGGTCGTATTGATCTCGGACCTTCTTGATGAAAAAGAAAATATCATGAAAGGTCTGAAACATCTGAGATATCTCGGTCACGATGTTTTGGTCATTCAACTTCTTGATCCCCGGGAATGGGAACTGAGCAATAGTCATAAACATCGTATAAAAGATATGGAAAGTGGAGAAGAGATCAAGCTGGATATTCGTCAGATCAAAAAAGAATATCACTCAAGGATCAAAGCATATTGTGATTCCATCAATCGAGAGTGCGGAGAGAACGGAATAGATCATAGTCTTATTTTTACTGATCAGGATTGTCGTACCGCATTAACTGAGTTTTTACGTAAGCGGGAGAGACTAGGGTAAATCTATCTGCATATTTTGTTTGAATTTATTGAGTATTTACCCGGAAAAAATTCTTAGAACGCTATCCAGGATTTAATCCTGGTTTTTTTTGATGATAAAAGAAAGTTTTTGATACAGTTAAACCCACAAACTGATTGACCCAAGGTTGACCCAAGGTTGACCCAAGGTTGACCCAAGGTTGACCCAAGAAAGTTTACATAATATATTAAAAAAGCGCTTTACCCCTCATGCGATAGAGTTCAGATCTTTCCTTGATATGATATCCTTTTGCAAAAAAGACTTACTAAGCTCCCAGGCCACCCTGTCTCTCGGTCTGCTTATCGCTTAAAAAATAACTTATTCGACTTTTATAATAAAAAAATCAATCCCAATTAGAAATGAGATTAGCTTATGTTAGAAAATATTTATTCAGGATAGATATGAATCGTTATTAGTCTTTAGATGTTTCAATTTATTTCTACCCTTACAGACATTATTATTCTATATTAATAAAGAAAAATAATATGATGAGATGGAAATATAATGAAAAATAAAATAAAATTATCATGGCTTTTACTAAGTGTATTAATGATTTCAATGCTCTTTGCCGATATTCCAGCCGGGTATTATGATGCTGCTTCGGGATTGACGGGAAACGATCTGAAAGAGGCTTTACACAATATTATTGATGATCATACAGCAAAAACTTATGATTATGTTTGGGAAGCTTTTAAAACTACAGATGTCCGGACTATAGGTGGAAGTGAATTTATCTGGTGTATGTACACTCATATAAATTTTATACCCGGTACAGATCAGCAGGGTGCAAATCCTGTTATGACCGCTGTTTATAATCGTGAGCATTCTTGGCCAAAATCCTGGACGAATGAATCACACCCACACTATACAGATCTTTATCATTTATATCCTGTTCAAGGGACTGCTAATTCAACAAGAAGTAATAATGCCTATGGAGAAGTTGCTGAAGCTCAACATACTTATTTTTCTGACAATGGAACTAAGTCGGGACCTGCTCGTGCGGGACTAGCTTATACTGGAACAGTATTTGAACCTATAGATGAGTATAAGGGTGATCTGGCAAGAACATATTTTTATATTTCTACTCGCTATTATACCGAAGATTCTGATTGGGGTGATGGCGATTGGCCTATGACCATTAGGTCTGAACTAAAAGACTGGGCTGTTGATATGCTGCTCAATTGGCACGAAAATGATCCTGTAAGTCAAAAAGAGCTGGATAGAGTTGAAGCTGTTTATTCCATCCAGGGCAATCGCAATCCTTTTATCGATCATCCTGAATATGTACAGGCGATCTGGGATCAGCCAATGGAAGGATTTGTTGCTCCTCGTGCAAAAACTGCTTCCTCTGTTCTGGAAAATTCTTTTACTGCCAGTTGGACAAAAGTCTCCGAGGCCACTGGCTATAATCTCTATGTTTCTACAAGCAGTGATTTTTCTAATTGTATCAGTGGATATGATCCCTGTGATGTCGGAGATGTTCAAGCTAGGATCGTGACTGGTTTGTCTCCTTCTACTCTGTATTATTATCGCGTTACTGCTTATAGAGAGGCTGAAGAAACCGGGAATTCAAATATTATTACTGTTGAAACCGCTCCTCCCACTGCAACAGTTGATAGCACTAAAATATTTTTTTCAGAATACATAGAAGGATCTTCCAATAATAAAGCATTGGAAATCTATAATGCCACAGGTGAGGATATTGATTTGAGCATGATCAGCATTAAAACTTATTTTAATGGCAATACATCTGCTAGCGGAAATTTAAGTCTGTCCGGTGCATTATTAAATAATGATGTTTATGTTATTGTTAATAATCTAGCAAGTTCAACAATGACAGCTAGTGCAGACTTAATAACAAATAGTCAAGCGATGATCTATAATGGCAATGACGCTATAGAGTTATATTATAATGGGGCTCTTATTGATATTATTGGAAAGGTGGGAGAAAGTGCCATTTTTGCAGAAGATGTCACCATGCTACGTAAACCTGAAATATTAAATGGCAATACCACTTACACTCCTTCGGAGTGGGATAGATATTCTAAGGACACCTTTTCCTATCTCGGTTCTCATACTGTTAATGATTTTCCTCTTTCAATCAATCTTGCTTCCTTTACAGCCGAAGTCAAGCAAGCTGCGGTCGAACTGAAATGGACTACTGCATCCGAGACAGCAAACTCCCATTTCCTTCTCTATAGAAATGATGAAGTTCTTGTAAAGATCGATGGAGCAGGAACTACAAGTGTAAGCACTGACTATCTTTATATCGATAATACCGCCATTCCGGGTATCGAATATACCTATGTTCTAGCTGATGTAAACTATTCAAGTATTGAAACCCGCCATGAGGATAGAGCCGTCACAATTGAAATAAGGACTCATATCAGCGATATTGATTTTGTCGTTAGCGCTGCTTATCCCAACCCTTTTAATCCAATCTTGACGCTCAGTTTACAGTATGCAGAAGCTAGTAATACCCAGCTAAGCATTTATAATACGCAAGGAATTCTTGTGGAAGAATTGATCAATGGATATATGAATGCGGGTCACCATAAGATCATTTGGGATGCCTCGGATATGCCAAGTGGAATTTATATTATTAAAGCAATGGCGGGAAATACTGTGCAGTCGCAAAAAGTTGCATTGATTAAATAGTTAGTGCTAACTTATACAAAGAGTTCTTAAATTCATTGACCTGGAAATTACATCGGGGCTCATGAATTATATCTTTGTCTCTCAGCAAATATTTGTCTATTTTATTCTGACTTAAAAAAGATGGCTAATTGCAATTAAAACACATCAATAAGTGAGAAAATATATGGCTGCAGCTCGTGGTGAAAGATTGGTAATAACTTTGCTGGGGCGACGTAATGTCGGTAAATCTTCTTTGATCAATGGTATTACTGAGCAGGAAATATCTATTGTATCCGATACTCCGGGAACAACAACAGACCCAGTTGCCAAGGCTTACGAACTTGTCCCTGTTGGACCTGTGACTTTCTATGATACGGCCGGTATTGATGATATAGGTCAGTTGGGCGAACAGCGGGTTAAGGCAACACGTCGCGTACTTTGGCGCTCTGATATTGTGATGTTGGTTCTTGATAGAGATATCTTGGACGAACATGATAGGAACAGCATCAAAGAATTGAAAGATATGAAAATCCCCATTTTGCTTATTTTCAATAAATCCGATCTTTATAAACCATCCTCGGACACTCTCAATTACATCAAAAATGAAGAGTTGGCTTTTATTTCAGTCTCTTCGCAAAATAAAGATGATATGGAAGCTCTTCGCAATAAGCTCATCCAGCTTGTGCCAGATTATTTCAAAAAAACGCCTGTTATTATTGGTGACCTCATTGAGCCGGGAGATTTTGTTGTTTTGATCATACCCATTGATATCGCGGCACCTAAGGGTCGTCTCATTCTTCCGCAAGTACAGGTTCTGCGTGAAATCCTAGACCACAACGGCATAGCTATCACGGTCAAAGTTGATGAAATTAAGAAAGTTTTTGCTAATTTTAGTAAGAAAGTTAAACTCGCGATCACCGATTCTCAGGCAGTGTTACAAGCGGCTGCAGATACACCCGTAGATGTTCCCTTTACCACTTTTTCAACCGCTTTTGCGCGCTATAAAGCTGATCTTCCTACTCTACTAGATGGTCTGAAAAAACTGGATGAACTTCAGGGAGGTGCCAAACTATTAATAGCTGAAGCTTGTTCACATCATATTTCTTGTGATGATATTGGTCGTTACAAGATCCCAAAATGGATAGAAGAATATACAGGCAAGAAATTTGAATTCGATATTGCTTCGGGACATGATTATCCTGATGATCTTACTCCTTATGATCTAATTATCCATTGTGGCGGTTGTATGAATACCGGACTTGAATACAAGCGCCGTATTCGTCATGCTCAGGCTCAAGGAGTTGCTATCACGAATTATGGTATTCTTATTTCTAAGACACAGGGACTTTTGGAGCGTGTGGTAAAACCCTTCGGCTTATAATTTTTTAAATCATCGGCTAAATGCGCATAAAGTAAAATCGGCCCAAGTCAGATTCTGATGCGTTTTTTTTAAGTGAGTTCTCTGCTTTTTATTTAATTTTGACTGGACGCCTTCTTAGTTTACTTCCAAGAATTTTTGATTCAAAATATTTGATTTGATCGCATAAAAATCGATGAATTGTTACTTTATCCCCAAATCCTTTTTGATCTGTGCCGCGCAAATATTACCTGAGGTCAAGGCGCCACCAAAACCTGCACCGGGTAAAGCCCAGGCAGATGCAAAATAAAGGTTGGGAATCCCCGATTTTGCCTGTGGTCTAAAAATTAATGATTGCTTTGGAGTATTAGTATAACCGTAAGCAGTTCCATTGGGTGTCATGAGGTAACGTTTCATGGTTCTTGCTGTTGCAAGTTCTACATGTTCAACATGGGCTTCCATCTTTGGGAAAAGCTCATAAATTCTATTGATCAAGGTATTGGCAACTTCTTTTTTCTTGAGCCGATAATCTTCTTCGGAGAGATCTTCCCAGTCTTTTAGGTGATCTATTAATGAAAGGACTAGGTAACCTTTCCCCTCGGGCGAAAGTTTAGCGTCTAACTGACTATAATCGCATAAGATTGCCGGACGATCTTTAAAATCGCCTCTATTCAATTCTTTGAAATTTTCCAGCTTGAATTTCTTGGAATTATACAAAATAAGTGAATAATATTTGTTGCCAAGCTCGCTTAGGGGTTTGTCCAAAGCAACATAAAGCGTCATGATAGAAGGTGCTATTGTAAACTTATCATATTTTTTTAGGACTTTACCTTCTTCTTGACTTAAGAGATTTTTTCTTACATTCGGTATGGCCGAGTTGGCAATAATTATATTGGCATAAGCTTCAGATTCCGTCGCATCTTTGCGTTTGGATCTATAGCGGACTCCCACAGCTTTTCCATTTTCCATGACGATCTCAGTGACTTCTTGCTGAGTAAGGATCTCGCCATTATTTTCTGTGATAATATCAGCCATAGCGTCTGGAAGTTGATGCGAACCACCCTGAATATAAGCACCGCCATAACGAAAATAACCTGTTTGAGCTATAGCATAAAAAAGGAAAGAAACATCATAAGGGTCATCTCCATAATACCCAATATTTCCTAATAAAATCGCTTTGAGTTTGTCGTCTTTAAAGTTTTTATTCAGGTATTTACCAAGGGAAATAAACATACTATTCAAAACTTTTGGGTATAAAACAGGTGAAGCTAATAAAGAAAGCATAAAACCCAGAGCTTTCTTGTCATTTATTTTCATGGTTTGATCATGAATTGTAAATATGGTATCAAAGAATTTTTTGATAGCCTTTTTTTCTTTAGGAAACATTTCGGAAAGATCCCGAATATTGTCTTCAGGATTATTTTTAAATGTATATTCGTAGCCATTACCAAGAAAATGGAAGAATTCCGGGGCAGGAAGGAAAGTTAGCTTATCAAGAAGGCTGAGCTTTTCATAAAAACCATTATTGCCATTTTTACTGCTGACCATGGCTGTCATATGAAGCCCGGCTTCGAATATATGACCCTTGCGCTTGAATGAGGTGGCGCATCCGCCGACTCTTGAATGTTGTTCGAGGACTAATACTTTTTTGCCGCTTAATGCCAGTTCTGCTGATGAACTTAAGCCGCCAAGGCCGGAGCCAATAACGATGATATCATATGTTTTTTTCATGCTCTTATAATAGATAGATTTTATGTGAAATTATAGTAAAATATAAACTACTACCAAGACATTCCCACACCCAGAGAAATTGAGAGTCCGCCATAGCGTTTTAGCTCGCTGGGTTCAGGTGTAAGTGCTTCAGGTGAGAGCTGCTTAATAACAGGGATCAATTGAGATATATTAAGATCCATATAAAGATCAGGGCTCAAGATAAATTTCGAGTTGATCCCCAGTGAACTTATGCTGGCAAAATGAAGGTATTCTTCACTCATATCTATATCTTCAATTCCAAATTGCAGTAAGGCAAGAATGTCTAAACGCGTGGAGTATAAACCATTTAGCATATCTAAGCTGGGAGTAATATTCATAAAACCAAGATCGATGGGATAATCAAAGTGAGATATAAAATGAAAATATTGTGTAGAAAGGTCAATGTCTCCCTGATGTGCAATTGGTAGCAAAGAAAATAAATAGCCAAGGACGGGAGTAGCAATATGGCTGTTCAAATATAATCCGCCCGTATAAAGTGAGATATCAAATTTTATCGGCTTATCAAGAAGTTCGTAGCCAAGTCGGCAGGAATATGAGTTTAATTTAGAGTTGACAAGTCTGATAATCTCAAGCGTATCGGGATCGTGAGGGAAAACTGTATGCGACCAATCTAATGGAGAAGAGGAAAGATCTATAGTAAATTTCAAAAGAGAAGTTCTATTTAATTTTAGGGAAAATTGCCCCAGATATTTTCTTGACCCAAGTGAATTCAGGCTTGCTCTGGGTCCTTGCAGCTTTTTAGATTTGCCTGTATTTATATGCTCTTCACTGAATAGATTTCTTGATGAAGTAAAGCGGGTGTAAAAACTAAAACCCCGTTCTTCTTCAATTTTATCAAGCAGAAGATCCAGGTCAAGTTTATAATAGTTGTCCCCATAATAAATTGTATCTCCTAAGGTACCGGGGAGAAGGTCAAAAAAATAATCGTTATAGATTTTGGTCTCGCTGCGTGGAAAATTCTTGATAAAAAGGGTATCCTGGAGTGTTGAAAAACTAAAATTAAAGCCCGGTTGAATGTTCATTCCAGAATGGAGAACTCCCGTTTTTATTCCAAAAGAATAGGAAATGGGAAGCGGATCGGAGGCTGTATAATAATTGTTCAGGATATCAGAAAAGTTTAAAATATTTCTTGAATAATCAAAATGCAGAGAGAAATTCTTGAAAAGCTGGGTGTATTCTATAAATTGTTTTCTCAGAGTATAGCGAGAGACTAAACTATCGTTTTTGCTTTCTCGTAAGAGTTCTTTATGATCAACAGCATAATACAGAGCATTTTTTTCAAATGTGTAGTCAGAAGGATTTTCTTGAAAGAATGACTTGAAAATATCTGCAGAGTATGCAAAAGTCAAACAGAAAAGAGTAATGAAAGAAATGTAATAAAGCTTTTTTTTCATGAATAAAAAAAAGACCAGCTACTAAATGCAGCTGGTCTTTTATAGTTAAACTATTTAAGTAAGGTCATTTTCTGATAAGCTAATTCATTGCCAAATTGTAATTGGACAATGTAAAGTCCCGAGGGTTGATCAGCTGCATTCCAGACCACATCGTAAGAACCCGCACTCATATTTTGTTCTTCAATTAGAGTCATTACTTTTTTACCGGTAAGATTGTAAACAGACATATTTACAAGCCCGTCATCCGGGATATCAAAGGCAATGCTTGTAATGGGATTGAATGGGTTAGGATAGTTCGACTTCAAAGCAAAAGCTTCGGGTGTTAGCTCTACACCGACTGGTGGCAATATGATCGACTTAGCATTAGGGAAGAATCCGGCCATTGAAAGATCTCCGCCTTCAAGATAAGATTGAAATACCTTAACAAGGTTATCCGGAACAACATCAAACCATGCAGAAAGATTCAGAGTATCCATACCCAGATATGTATATGTTTCAGGATCTGCCATGTCTGCCGTGAACATTTTAACATGATCTGATACCATGAAAATATCCATCATCATCATCTCATAATCTTCCAAAGTCATACCTAATTCATACATGAGATTTTCAGCATAATCCATGGTTTTAACAAGCGTGTCAGAAAGATCACACAGTAAGTACATACCTTCTGTTAAATTTGCACCCAGTTCTTTAAAAGCTTTTTTACCTTCGGGTGAGAATTCACCAAAGTTTGGGTTAGCGCCTTGCAATCTGTAGATAAAATCAAGGGGATCTTCAATATCAGCCAAGTTCAATAAATTTGGATCAAGTGTAATATCTACCAGCGAATCGACATGCAAGTAGGTCATTTCTAAAGATTCTCCCAAGCGTTGTAGTCCATACTGGACTTCATAGGAAACATTGACAAGTACATGACTGATTTGCGGAAAAATATGAATGGGATATACCATGTCGCCCGCGGCCACTTCTGAGCCCGGCGATGACATCTGAGGATCCTTGAAAAGTATTGTAAATAAAGTATAGTCTATAGAATCATTATATACACAATCCATATGAAAAGCTAGGTCATATTGAATTGAAGCAATCTTCTCACTATAATCAAGATTCATCCAATTGTAGTTTTGGAATAGACTATCTATACGTCCGCCATCGACAAGTTCAAGAATTTGATCAACTTGCATGCCCAAATCATTTAACATAGAAAACAGGTCAATATATCCTCTTCCAATATGGGCATTAATATCTTCAGGCGAAAATTGCAAGATATAATTAAATTCTGCTCGTTTGAAAGCCAAGTAAGTCATGATGCTAAGTTTATCATCTTTTAGATCGATGACAAGATCAGCTTTCAGAGCATCAATGATCTCGGGAGCTAAACCACCCGGGAAGATACCCCTGAAATCATAAGTATATGGATTTTCGACAGCATACATATCGATATATGTTTGATACAAACCATAAGGAATATTTTCAAGTATTCCCACAGGTCTGAAATTTTGGGTATCATCTATCCTGTATATTTTACCATTCAGCATTTCTTCAATTTCAATTAAGCCATTATCCAGGTCTGAGAAAGTTACAGAATCATATTCGCTAAAATATACGACTGTATCCATAAAGGACCACATGGAATAGTTGTTGAGATCAGTAAGTGCATTTCTAAAGAACTGCATAGCATATTTTAAAGAATCAATACCTTCCATAGCCAAGCTATCATTAAAGATGTACCTTAGTCCCGCACCCAGATAGTCAAAGCCATTTTCCATGCTGAACAAGGCATTGTCAATACTTCTATAAGTTTCGTCGTAGATGACCGCAACTTCACTCGTATCGAAAGAAGGCGGTGTGAGTCCACTAGCGGGATAAACGGTAACTTCACCGATTCTAAAGATGAAATCCTGGTCTTTGTCTAGTACGGCATTGAATCTGTTTTGGCAAATATTTAGTATGCTGTCACCGTCAATAAAGGTATTTTCCCATAAGATTTGAGATTCATAGAAGTTGTTATAGGCAATTTCTTCGATATTCAATAGAAATTGTATCAGCGAATCATCGCGAGCTTCAACTAGATATTCATAAAGATTATCAATAAGGTCATATTGATTGTTGACGCTATCTGTGATCATTTCGAAAGATTCGATTATAGTAAGAACACCTGTAATTACTGCTTCACTTACTTCCGAAAGCAAATGTTCTTGAGTGTTAAGGGCCGAGTTCAACGTATCTCCCAATGCAAATAGATCCAAAAGCATATGACCTGTTTGCCCTTTACTATAAAGCTCCTCTGATTCTAACCAGATATCGTATACTTCACGATATAGTTCCATGATCATCTTTTGTTCATCTTCTGGGATATTTCCATCATTAGGTATTGCCATCTCCCAATTGGGACTATTCCCGGGCTCAGGCGTAAAAGGTATTTCAGGAAACTGAGCATAAACTGCGGCGCATATGATAATCCCGAAAAGAATGATTAACATTTTTTTCATTTTATACCTCCATTTGTTTTTTAATTTTACTTATTCTAAAATAAAGATGTCGAAAAGATTTAGCAAGAAAAAAATAAAAAGAATAATTAAACCGGTTTAATTATCCATGAAAAAACTTCTGTTCCTGTCAGGACGACAATGAGAACGGCTATTGCAGCGATGAGAACGCCAAGGATACTTGCTAAAATAAACTTTTTGGGTTTTATATCAAGAACAAAGGCTGCAAGTGCACCTGTATAAACACCGGAGCCGGGTAGGGGAATTCCAATGAAAAGGGCCAGTCCCCAAAAACCATATTTATCAACCTTAGGCTTGATCTTGGTTTGTACCTTATGTAAAGATCTTTCGTAAAGTCTGTTTAAAGCAGGGACTTTTATAACGATATCAAGAAAGAACTTCAATGCATAAAAAACAATAGGTGCGAGTATAATATTTACTATAACAACCAGCAAAAAAGCCCAATACCACGGCATTTCTGTTACCAAGATGGCATAGGGGAGGCTTGCACGAAGTTCAAGTGCAGGTATAAGAGTGATAAGAATAATTTGAAGTATATCGCTGAAATTCATTATTTATCCTGTTTGTATGATTTAAAGAAGGACTTAATAAACATGCTGATGAATCCAAAAGTTGAGTCCAGATAAGTCATTCTGCTTTTATGTTTTGTACTATAGATAGTTGGAATATCTATGGAGATCAATTTTATATTATTATCTGCCCATGCTATCAACATTTCGTTCTCGAATATAAAACCATTGATCCTGGAGAGTTTCCAGGAAAGATACTTTTTAGGGATAAGTCTGAAACCACATTGTACATCGTATAATTTCTGGCCTGTACGTAATGAGGTCAGGGTTGCAGAAACACTATTACTGAATTTTCTTGTCCAAGGCATATTTTTATCACGTTTTCTGCTTCCCAGTATGATGGCACCCGGATTTAAACGATGCATATCAATGAAATTATTTATATGATCAGCGGGATGTTGTTTATCGGCATCAAAAGTAATAAGAAAATCAATATCCATTTTTGAAGCATATTCAAAACCTTTTTGTAATGCGGCTCCTTTACCACGATTTTTATCATGAGAAAGTAATTTTACACCTGCACTAACGACAAGATCAGAAGTTTGGTCTGTAGAACCATCATTTACAACGAGAATCTCCAGATCTTTAAATTTAGAAAGCTCATTTAAAACATCCGGAAGAGTTTCTTCGGCGTTGTATGCTGAAATAAGTATAATTCCCTTCATAGATGCGAATATAGGGTATTATTAGGAGGGATAAAATAAAAAAGGATAATATGTAAGTGGGAGAATTGTATAAAAAAAAGCCCCTCAAGTGAGGGGCTAATATCATATACTTAACTCTTAAAGTTCAGTTCTTACTTTCAAGACTGTTCCGGGAGTTAAAACGTTGTAGTCTTCTCCAACAACTTCCATGTTGTCACGAAGTATTACAACCCATGCGTATGAGTTACCATAAAGGTCTTTAGCAATGGTCCATAATGATTCGCCTTTATCTACAGTATAATCTTCATAGCTGAGTTCTTTTTCGACTGCACCTTCTTTTAGAAGATCAAGCTCTTCATAAGGATAGATAATATCAGGGTTGTCCCCGATCATTTCTTTGTTCCAGTCCCAGATCTCACGCCACATAGAAACAACACCATATTGTTCAAGAGCGATTTTCATCAAATAATCATTGGGTTGGATCATGTACTTGGTCCAAACAGCTTCATCAACAGCTTCTTTTACTTCTGCAGGAAGTTCGGAAATTTCATCAGCAACTTCAGCGACTTCAACAGCTTCTTCAGCTACTGCTTCAACTTCTTCAGCAACCACTTCAGCTTCTTCAGCTGTAGCTACTGCTGCTGCGGCTGCAACTGCAGCTGCTTCTTCAGCACCAATGCCATCAACTTCGGCAACTTTTTCTGTCTCACATGTTCCAAGGTATGTGCAGCAGAGCATGTCTCTTTTAGCACAACCAAAAAGCATGAATACACTCAATACGATAGCTAATAATGGTAAAACGCGTTTCATATATTTTCTCCTTTTATGTTTTTACAATACTCCATAAAGGTAATTCTAAATATGACTATTGTCAAGTGTTTCTATAGACTTTAGTAATTTTTCAACAATAGTGAATGGACTTGAATTTAAGCCCTGTTTTGTATAGATCTCTTCTTTTAAATATGCTTTTCTGTCCTTATTCCAAAACTTTAAATTAAGATCATCGCTAATAAGTTGTTTAACTTTTTCATTCATTCTGTTAAGTCTTAGTTCTATCCATTGCTTTTCTGTCTTCAATTTATAAAGATAATTATTTAACACAGATACAATTTCTTCAACTCCTAAACCTTTGTTTGCGATAGCTTTTAACACCGGCTGTTCCCAGTTGTTAGTGGATTTTGAACCTCGAAGTCTTGTTAAAGACTGAAGATTAAGGATCATCGCTTCTGCACCATGTCGGTCAGCTTTATTTACCACGAAAATATTCGTAATTTCCATAATCCCAGCTTTCATAGCTTGAATGTCATCACCAGATTCGGGGACAAGAACTGTCAGGGTTACATCAGCAGCCCGGGCAATATCAAGTTCGATCTGGCCAACGCCGACAGTTTCAATAAGAATGATATCAAATCCATATCCATCAAGAATATCGCAAACATCGTGTGTTTTCATACTTAAGCCACCTAGACTTCCGCGGGTGGCCATGGAACGGATATAGACATTATCCTTGCCACTCAAGGCATTCATTCTGATACGATCGCCTAAAACAGCTCCGCCTGTAAAAGGGGAAGATGGGTCAACAGAGACAATAGCGATTTTTTTTCCTTCGTCGCTTAATTTTTCAGCAAGGCCATTTACAAGCGTGCTTTTACCGGCTCCCGGTGGTCCGGTAATTCCTATACGATAAGCATGTTGCCCGCTACGCCAGGCCTTATCAAGTAATTCTCTGGCCTTGGGACCATCGTTTTCCACTTGCGAAATCTTGGAAGCAAGTGATCTTATCTCTTCTGCTTTCATTCAGGGAGTACCTGAGCTTCAAAAGTGATATTTACATTTCCCTTTAACATGGCCGCAACTGAACAATATTTATCGTTGCTTAACTGAATTGCACGTTCGAGACTTTTTAAAGCCTTATCTCCATCATTGGAATACAGGGTGAAGACCATGTGAATATCTGTGTAAACCTTAGGATGCTCTTCTGCCCGTTCTCCTTTTAATTCTATATCAAGATGGGCAAAGGAGATACGCTTTTTCTTAAGAATAGCTAAAGTATCCATGCCTTGGCATCCGCCTAGAGCTTCCAAAACGATTTCTATGGGAGTAGCAGCTGCGCCATTACCACCAACTTCTTCTTTTGCATCAAATAATGTGAAATGACCACTGTTGCTTTTTGCTACAAAGGTCATATCATTGTTTAAGCTGATCAATTTAACATTTACTGGATTTGCCATAAATAACTCCTTTATTTGACTTTAATATATTAAGAAAAAAAAACAATTCCAAGGAGTGTAAAAGAACAAATCATCAATATGAAAAAATTATGATCAATTTGTCTTTCATTGAGGTCTCTTTTATTTGAGTAAAATAAAACGAAAAAATGTGTTAATACCTTTGCTCAAGGCACCTTATCTCCTTGAAAGTTTCTATCAAAAGATATCTTTCTTCAAAAATTATTTGCATTCATCTTAAATGTGGTTATATTTGACGGCTTTTTTAAATGGGTTGTCGTCCAATGGCAGGACATACGGCTCTGGACCGTAGTATCGGGGTTCGAATCCCTGCAACCCAGCGGAGATGGCGCGTTCGTCTAGTGGTTAGGACGCTGGCTTCTCACGTCGGTAACACGAGTTCGACTCTCGTACGCGCTACTTAAAATTGAGAATAATACATGCGCCCGTGGCTCAACTGGATAGAGTATCTGGCTACGAACCAGGCGGTTAGAGGTTCGAATCCTCTCGGGCGTACAAAACCCACTCCAAGCGAGTGGGTTTTTTCTATTATATGATTATATTTTTTCTTGATTTATAAAGGGATTATGCAAGGTCTGCAAAAAAACTCAAATAATAATCCAATGTATAAATATATGACAGATTTGTTTATTTTTAAAAGGCTGGGTGATCAGGAGGCCCTATGGTCTCACTTCTATTATTTCAGTTTATTCGGCTTGTATTACCTGACAAAATAAAAATATAAGAAAAGTATTACAGCAAAAGCTATGGCATGCCAAATAAGACGGCGTTTAGGACGACGCTTTTCGTGTACAGTACGAAAATGCAAGCGTTTATCATCTTCGGGTTCTTTAATTACCCAACGCGAACGACGAATAGGTTTTTGTGCCATCTTAAATCTCCATTTCTTATACTATAAATTGGCTCTATATCCTCTCATTGTCAAGAACAAAAGCAGAGACTAGCAACCAGTAACCAGTAATCAGAAAGCAGAAACTAGAAAGCAGAAGTTAAGAAGGTGAGAGGGTAAAAAGGTAAGAAGCTTAGGAGCTTAGGGAATAAGAGGATAAGAAGTCGATAAGTCAGTCGGTAAGTCGATTGTTTTTTGTCATCCTGCCTGTGCCGATGAATATCGGTGAAAAATTTATGATATAAATTTATTCAGTCCGTCGATAGACGGATCGCGAAGCGAGATCTGGAGAAGCGCCTTGAAATGTTGAAGCTCGGATGATTTTTTCCTAAAGTACAGACAAACCATCCTGTCCGCCGACCTGTGCACCGAAGCTCCGCAGAGGAGCGAAGGTGTAAGCTTCGAATTGTCGGGGCTATGGAGGGTAATCCCGTCAGTCATGTATATCCTGTAATCCCGTCGAGAAAGGCCATCTAGTATATCCTGTTATCCTGTTATCCTGTCAAGAAAGCTATCCAAATAATCCTGTAATCCCGTCAGAAAACAATATCATGTATATCCTGTAATCCCGTCGAGAAAGGTCATCTAGTATATCCTGTTATCCTGTCAAGAAAGCTATCCAAATAATCCTATAATCCCGTCGAGAAAGCTATCCAAATAATCCTATAATCCCGTCGAGAAAGGTAATCCGGTATATCCTGTCTAAAAATAAAATACAAAAATATTTGCATCTAAAATATCACTTGGTTATATTGCCAAATGACAAAACGAAGAGGCTGTCATGGATATTAAAGAAAAAAGAAGATTAGAAGAATTAACCGGGATATTTAAAGCCCTGGCACATCCTGCGCGTCTTTGGATGGTTGAGCAATTATTCGATGGTGAAAAATGCGTTTGCGAATTTGTCGAAGTACTTAAACTGGATTTCTCAACTGTGTCTAAACATTTATCTATTCTTAAAAATGCTTGTGTTGTTGAGGATGAAAAAAGAGGGAAAAATGTATATTATTCCCTGAGAAAAAAATGTTTGCCACATATTATTTCATGTTTGACAAAACAAGATATTTAAGAGGGAAAAATGCTTAAAGTCTTTACTTTGCTTGCTGATTTGATAGTATATGATCTCCTAAAACTGGAAGTTGCTTCGCGTGTGGCTGCTGCTTTACACTTTTTTATTGAAGATATTAGCAAGATATTTTTTCTGCTTTTCATTATGATCTACGTAATCGGTTTTTTGCGGGCTGCATTGAATACTGAGAGGATCAGAGCCTTTTTGCAGGGAAAAAATCGCTTTTTAGGTTATTTTTTAGGTGCTGGCTTTGGCGCTGTGACGCCCTTTTGTTCCTGCTCGAGTATTCCACTTTTTTTGGGCTTTACTCAGGCAAGAATTCCCATAGGCATTAGCATGTCTTTTCTTATCACTTCTCCAATAATTAATGAGATCGCTCTTGTTTTACTGGCTGGATTATTGGGCTTGAAGTTTATGGTGATTTATATTGTAATTGGAATTCTGGCCGGTGTTGTTGGCGGTATTTTTTTCGATGCCATCAAAGCGGAGCGACATCTAATGCCCTTAGTTGAGAAGTTTAAGAACTTGGATCTTGAAAATGAAAATTATGAAAAGCCAAAACTGACCTTTGCTGAGCGCCACGATTTTGCAAAAGATGAGCTAAAAAGCATTCTTGCCAGAGTATGGAAATGGGTATTTATTGGTGTGGGACTGGGGGCATTATTGCATGGTTTTGTTCCGGAAGAATTTATTACCGAGAATTTAGGTTCGGGGCAGTGGTGGAGTGTGCCGGCAGCTGTTTTGCTGGGTATTCCACTTTATTCAAATGCTACGGGCATGATCCCCATCGCTGAATCACTTCTTGCTAAAGGTCTTCCTGTTGGGACAACTTTGGCTTTTATGATGAGTACAGTTGCAGCCTCGTTTCCTGAATTTGTAATCCTTAAGCAGGTAATGAAACCAAAATTATTATTGATATTTTTTGTAATGCTATTGGTGATGTTCACTTTTGTGGGCTTAGTATTAAATCAAATACCTTTTTGATTGGAGAAAAAATGAAAATACAAATATTGGGCACCGGTTGCTCTAAATGTAATGAATTAATGAGCCTAACAGTCAAAGCTGTTAGTGAGCTCGGTTTAGATGTGGAGCTTGAAAAAGTTTCTGACATTAATGAAATAGTAGCCTTTGGTATTATGACAATTCCGGCTTTAGTTGTAGATGGAAAAGTTGTAGTCCGGGGGAACGTTCCAAAATTAAATGACTTAAAGGAAATAATAAAAAAGGAAAAACCATGAAAAAGAGATCAAAATTACTTGCTTTACTTGTTGTAGCTATACTAGCTTTTACCTTGCTGATGTCTGCTTGTTCAGGCAAGAAAGCTGATGCGGGTCCTAAAAAAGCCAGTAGCGTAACAATGAATGAAAAATTACCCAAGATGGTAGATTTCTGGTCGCCAACTTGTCCTCCATGTAGACAAATGATGCCAATATTAGCTGAGTTGGAAGAAGAATATGCTCATGCATTTAAATTGGTAAAAGTTGATACTTCAAAGCCGGAGAATAGAGATTTAGCTATGCAAAATCAAATTCAGTATATTCCAACACAGATCTTTTATGATGAAAACGGGGAGCAATTATTTCGTCATGTTGGATTTTATTCTAAAGAAGATATCTTGAATAAATGGAAAGAATTGGGCTACGACTTTCAGTCGAAGTAAAAATCTAAAAGGCAAAAGTATGAAGTAAGGGCTGGAATTTTCCAGCCCTTTTTATTTTACAGTAAATGTAGTTTTGCAGGAAATATTTAAGAATTATGGTTGTTTACTCAAAATATTATTATAGCCTGCCATAATGACAGTATCGGCTTTCACAACTCTAACAGCCCACTGAGCCCAATCAAATTCAATAACATGGGGTATTGAGGATTTTTTCCAAGAAGTGGACCTAAAGCCATCACGAATTAAGCTGTCAGCGGTGAATGTATAAATATCGCCTCTGGGATTAGTCCAATCTCCGATTATTGTACTGGTAGTAAAATCAACACGAGAGACAATATCCTCGCTTAAATATATTTTTATCATGTCACTATCATTGGAAGAATGTAGGATGTACTCACTTGAATCAGTTTTAACATAAGAATAGTCTGCCTGACCAAAAATATCGAAGTCGGGTGTAAAAGTTATAGCACCCTCATTGATCGCCCATTCAAAGAAATAGGATTCTGTAAGAGGGGTATCCCAAAATCCACCCTCACCTGTGCCATCAGCCCAGAATTGCATATAGTAATCAACAAGAGGTGGGTTGGGATCAGGAGAGCCGTGATCAGGCATAGAAAATCTGTAACAACCATTTGGAATGTCTGCATTGCCGTTATTTGGGCTTAGGATACATGAAGTTAATACCACTAAGCTAACAAAAAGAGAAATGATCAATGTGCGTGATTTCATAAATTTCCTTTGTTTTGAAGTTAAACGTATGTTAAGAAGGGATTAAATATTTCAATCGTCAGTTGTATTTGTTTTAGTACTGATCAGTGGGGGAGTAGGAGAAAAGACTTTCTTGACTAAGGGAAGAAAGCCTGACTCCGATTGGCTGATCTCATTTTCCGCCTCTTTTAAAACACTGGCCCACATGGTAGCAAAACCGGGATGTTTTTCGAACATAATATGTATTGACTTATCCCAGAGGTAGAGTAAACGCAATTTATCACGACCTGGTTTTTCTTTGAGAGCAGAAATAGTTGATTTTAGATTATCAATAGTTTTTTGTTTATCGCTCAATTCTTTGTTAAGAGCCTCATTGCCTTTAGCAGTAATATTCATAGTCGTATTCAGATGGTTCTTTAGTTGAGAATTTTCTTCAACATAGTTTCTTAGTTGTTGTCTGGCTTTAACCTTGCCTCGGAACCAAACCATAATAGATAATAGCAATCCTATAGCCAAGCCGATCAGAAATGATGAAAATGTAAATGTATCCATAGAATATTCCTTAAATTTTTTAATATCTAATATCAATCAAAGATACGATAAAATACTAAATAATGTCAAGAAGTAAGACGCAAAGCCTAAGCAGAAATCGAAGACAGTCCCTAGCTCTGCGAAGGTGTGCCGGAAGGCGGAAGGTAAGAAGGTGAGAAGGTGAGAAGGTGAGAAGGTATTGGGTCTAAGGTTTTCTGGGAGGTTGGTAAAGTCAGAGCATGGGTAAGGTTTTTTCCTGGCAGAAGTAGAGACGCAGCAAGTCGATAAAGTCGATATGTCGATAATTCTCCGTCATCCTGCCTGTGCCGATAAATATCGGCGAAAAATTTATGAAATAAATTTGTTCAGTCCGTCGATAGACGAATCGCGAAGCGAGATCTGGAGAAGAGAGTTGAAGTGTTGAAAATATTCAACCTCGCTAAGGTTGTTTACTTAAAGAATTTTATCCACAAATGCTTAGATGGGAGCTTATGCAAAGGATTCTATTAATTTATGATACTCATGAAATAAAATACTTGCTATCAGAATTTTTTGCAGTTATTTTTATTTTGTCATAAGAAATAAAAATGTTTTTAGTAAAGTTCGTAGTGTAGTATCCAAGTTTTATAAGCCAACTATAAGGGAGGCAGTCATGAAAAATGAAACGAAGAGATCCGAAGAGAAACTTTTATTGAACAAAATTGCCGGATATTCAGTTCTTGCCGGTGTGAGTTTATTATTGGCCCCGACTACAGCTAAAGGAGCTATTGTTTACAAAGACCCTGCTGATATTACGATTAATAATCTTAGTTCCTTTTATGATTTGGATCTTAATAATGACACGGTGATAGATTTTAGATTTTCACATTTTAAGACTTCATCGTTATATACCAAAACTACATTCACTTATTCTAATATTACGATGACTACTCCTGGCGGTGGAACAGCGACCAGTATGATATACGAAACTTCATATACCTTTTATAATTATTTGACATCATATTTGCGTATGGGACCTAAGGGAAGTAATTTAGCCAAAAAGACCGGTGGGTATATAGATCGGCTTCTTCCCAATGTTAGTTTGAATAATGCGCTAAACTGGGGAACCGGAAATTTAGCAATGGCATCATTAATAAGTACTAAAACATCACGTTTAACAAATGACGGGTCCAGGTATGTTATCAATTCCGCAACTGCTAAAAATGGTCCATGGGCTAGCGATGCTATCAATAAATTTATTGGAGTAAAGTTTAAAATAGGTGAATCATGGCATTTTGGATGGATCAGGGCAAGTGTTACGCTTGAAGCAGGAAATTCTAAAATAGTAATCCATGATTGGGCTTATGAGGATACACCCGATACGCCGATCAAGACAGGTGAGGTGGATATCCCCTTGCCTATAGAATTATCATCATTTGGAGCAATTGAACAAGCCGGTAATGTCCTTATAAATTGGCAAACAGCTTCCGAGACAGAGAATATTGGTTTTGTCCTGCAAAGAAAAAGCGGCAATGGTCTGTGGGAAGATCTGGCAGATTATCGCAATGATCTAGGTTTAGAGGGTCAAGGCACAAGCAGCAAAGCTCATAATTATAGCTACTTAGATAACTCCGTTTTGCCGGGTACTAGTTATAGCTACCGTTTGGGTGATATTGACCATGCAAATAAAATAACTTGGCATAAGGAAGTCGAGATCACTCTTTCTGAAGGACGTGAAAAAATGCCGGGTGAATTTGGTTTGCAAGCCGCTTTCCCCAATCCTTTCAATCCAACGCTTACGATCCGCTATGGCTTGACTGAAGATGCGCAAACGAAGGTAAATATTTTAGATTTGCAAGGCAAGACCATTGCAAGTCTTGAGAATAAATTCCAAAAAGCTGGGTCCCACGAACTGCAATGGCAGGCTACAGATGCCGCCTCGGGAATTTATATGGTAGAAATTATCGCAGGTGGAAAAAGAGATTTGAAGAAAGTGTTGTTAACAAAATAGTTGATAAATATAATATTGTCACGCATCCATTTGTTACTAAAGCTTCCCAAGATAGATGACATGTATTTTCTAATTGAGATGAGAAAAAAACCTCATTTCTTATAGGAAACTTGTCTTAATTTTAATAAGATGGAGCGTGGAATGAGTTTATTGTTGAATTTATTAAGTTATTGATAAATCCTATTGAAATTGTTATAGAGAACAGCAGGGTCTAATAGATGTATCTATTAGACTTAACTGCTTTTGGATTTTTATAGAAGACCTGAAAAAAGAATGGAATTTTTATGCCTAAAAAAAATAATTCCCAATTTCAAGATATCCCCCTAGAAGGTTCATTAGGTTTATTGGCTCTTGGTGCTGTAGGGATACGCGCATGGAAGAAGAAAAGGGAAGAAAGTGCTTTTGTTAATGAAAATAAAAATTTTATTAAAGTTAAGCCCGAAGCAAAGAAAGACCCTAAAGCTAAAATTGCCAAGAAAAAAGAGTCTAAATAATAATGAGTAAACGCAAAGCTAAAAAAGTCTTATTGATTGGTTGGGATGCTGCCGACTGGAAAGTGATCAATCCTTTAATGGACCAAGGAAAAATGCCAACTCTGAGTAAATTTGTGAGTGAAGGTGTGATGGGAAATCTGGCAACTCTTGATCCACCACTATCTCCCATGCTCTGGACTACTATAGCAACCGGTAAACGCGCCGATGAACATGGAATTATGGGTTTTATCCAATCAAATGCCAGCGGCGACGGCGTAACTCCTGTTTTATCTACAAGTCGAAAAGTCAAAGCACTGTGGAATATTTTCATGCAACATGGCATGAAGTCCAATGTGGTTGCCTGGTGGCCTTCACATCCTGCAGAGCCTATTGACGGAATATATGTTTCGAATTTTTACCATAAATTATCCACCAAGATAGATTATCGCAAACCGCTTGCTCCTGCAACCGTACATCCCGAAAAATATTCAAAAATAATGGATGAATTGCGTGTGTTTCCCTGGGAATTAAGCCAAGAACATCTCTTGCCCTTTGTCCCCGATGCAGCAAAGATCGATCAGGAGAAAGATCAGCGATTAGCTTCTGTGGCAAAGATCTTATCGGAAACGGCAACCGTTCATGCAGCAGCGACATGGGCAATGGAGAACAGCGAATGGGACTTGATGGCCGTTTATTATGATGGTATTGATCATTTTGGTCATGGTTTTATGAATTATCATCCACCCAAAATGGATATAATTAAACAAGAAGATTTTAACCTATACAAAGGTGTGGTCGAAGCCGGATATCGTTTTCATGACATGATGTTGGAAAGATTGCTTGAACTGGCAGGAGGAGATACCACGGTTATAATAGTTTCGGATCATGGTTTTCATTCTGATCATTTGCGGCCAAAAGGACTTGAAAAAGCCCCTGCCGCTCCTGCAGCTCAACATCGTCCTTATGGTATTTTCTGTGCAAAAGGTCCCGGGATCAGGAAAGATGAGATCGTGTACGGATCGACACTTCTTGATATTACACCGACTATTCTTGATCTTTTCGGACTTCCAATTGGCAAGGATATGCCCGGTAAACCCATTCTACAGATATACGAAAGGCCGGAAGCGCCCGATTATATAGATTCTTGGGAAAACGAGCCGGGTGAATGTGGTATGCATTCCGAAGAAAAACGCCACGATCCCTGGGCAGAAAAAGAAGCTATGGAGCAAATGATAGCTTTGGGCTATATCGATCCTCCCGGTGAAGATAAGAAAGAATATGTCGATAATACGGTTAGAGAAAGTAAATACTATCTTAGTAAAGTTTATATGGATGGGAGAAAATATACAGATGCTTTGCCCGTACTTATAGATATTTTTGAGGAAAAACAAGAAGCTCGCTATGCCCGTGCACTTATCAGATGTTATTTAAATTTGAATAAGTCGGATGAGGCAATGGAAATATTGGAAAGGCTGGAAAAGATCCACCCCAAGGCAAAAACTCAAATGCAGATTTTTCGGGCAAGGATTTCACTCCAGAAAAAGGAATATGATCTTGCTTTAGAGTACCTTGAAAAAGCTTATTTGGTTTCACCCAATAGTCACGTTATCAATCTTGAACTCGGCAATACTTATTTTATCAAGAAACACTATACAAAATCAGAACAGGCTTATAAGCGCTGTATAGAAATTAACCATATCGATCCCAGCAGTCATTATGGTTTGGGACGTGTTTACTTAAAGCTTCGTAATAATCAATTGGCCGCTGAACATTTGGTTTCGGCCATATCTCTAAGATATTATTTCCCTGTCGCTCACTATTTCTTGGGAGAAGCATTGTTTCGACTTAAGAATCACGATCGCGCTTTAGAAGCATATCAGATAGCTGTGATTCAGGCACCCGGTATGGAAAAGGCACATTTGCGTCTGATCAAGTTGTATGGCGACATTTACAAGAATGAAGAAAAGGCTGAAGAACACAGACGATTCATTGAAGAAAAAATATTACCCTTAATAAAAGCGAAGGGAAGAGCATGATTACCATAGTTAGCGGTTTACCTCGCAGCGGAACTTCCCTGATGATGCAGATTTTGGAAAAAGCCGGCATGGAAATCCTCACGGATAATTTACGCAAAGCCGATGAAAGCAATCAAAAGGGTTATTACGAATACGAAAAAGTCAAATCTTTAATGAAAGACCAAAGCTGGGTTGGCGAAGCAGAAGGAAAAGTCCTGAAAGTGGTTTCCGGATTATTGACGTTTCTTCCGGATACATTTGACTATAAGATCTTTTTTATGATGCGGGATATGGACGAGATCCTGAGTTCTCAGTCCAAGATGCTGGATCGCATGGGAATAAGCAAAAAAGTCGATCCCAAGATCTTAAAAATGACATTCGAAAAGCAAGTTAGGGATGTTAAGAAATTATTATCGGAAAAAAATAATATAGAATTTCTGGACGTATCATATAGAGATCTCGTAATGCAAAGTGATAATGAGATCAGCAAGATCAATGATTTTTTAGGAAATACTTTAGATAGTGAAAAAATGAGCGCAGTCATTGACAAAAATTTGTATAGAGAAAAAGTGGGAAGAATTAAGAGTTAAATGAACTGATTTTAGCATGTTGCGAATGATAAACAATAATGGGCTGAGCGTTTATTATCTCGGCTCATTTTCAAAGAAAACAATAATTTTTATCGGAGGATAAAATGAAAAAGAAAACATTGGCTTTTGAAGAAAAGCTTTTAAAGAACAAGGTAGCCGGCTATTCTGTCCTTGCGGGAGCGGCCTTATTATTAACTCCAAGTGCAGCCGAGGGAGAAATTATTTACCATGATCCGGAGGATATAGTTGTTGATAGTAGCAATGCCACTGTAGATATTGATATTGACCAAGATGGAAGTGCTGATTTTAAAATTTATTACAACTTATACTATAGTTATTACAGTAGCTCGGTTTCTTTCGATATTAATGCATTAGACCAAAATTATGTGTCAGGTCAGAGTTCGTCTGTAAAAAAACTAAGTAATAATGTGTTAATTTCTGCTGATAACAGCTGGGAAAAAAAACCAGTATTTTTTAATGTTGATAGTGCTGGATCAACATGGGGAAACTGGCCACCGAACTCCAAGGAACAATATTTTGGGATTAAATTTTTAATATCAGGAAATACTCATTACGGCTGGGTGAAAGCAAGTGTAGAACGTTCTGTAGGGGGAGATTTACTACTTACTGTCCATGATTGGGCTTATGAAAATACACCCGATACGCCAATCAAGACAGGTGATGGAACTGATCTTCCTTTGCCCATTGAATTATCATCATTTGGGGCAATTGAACAAGCCGGTAATATCCTTATAAATTGGCAAACAGCTTCCGAGACTGAGAATATTGGTTTTGTCCTGCAAAGAAAAACCGGCAATGGTCTGTGGGAAGATCTGGCAGATTATCGTAATGATCCTAGTTTAGAGGGCAAAGGCACAAGCAGCAAAGCTCATAATTATAGCTGGGTAGATGAGTCCGTTTTGCCGGCTAATACCTATAGCTACCGCTTGGGTGATATTGACCATGCAAACAATATAACTTGGCATAAGGAAGTCGAGATCACTCTTTCTAAAGCAAGCGATAAAATGCCGGGTGAATTCGGTTTGCAAGCGGCTTTCCCCAATCCTTTCAATCCAACGCTTACGATCCGCTATGGCTTGACTGAAGATGCGCAAACGAAGGTGAATATTTTAGATTTACAAGGCAAGACAATTACATCACTCGAAAATAAATTCCAAAAAGCCGGGTCCCATGAATTACAATGGCAGGCCGGAGATGCTGCATCGGGAATTTATTTGGTTGAAGTTATTGCAGGTGGAAAGAGAGATTTGAAGAAGGTGCTTTTAACTAAGTAAATCCTGAGACCAAATAAGAAGTGTTGAGGAGCTAGAGGGAAGTAGGTGTTGTTAAACCTTCAGTCTTAAATCATAATCTCAAGCTCTTAATGCTATATAGTTAATATATCGATGTGTCGCTTTCAAAATCGATAAATCTATAGGCCTTGTGGGAGTATAATTCATAATAGCCAAAATAAATGCAACTTCTTGACATCTCAAGAGTTATAAGTTATATTAGACAGCTTTTTGACATTGGGGGTGTAAAGGTTTCGACAGGGCGGAAAGGTCGGAATGTAAGCGTGTCGTGGTGTTCAGGATCCCACGTTAATCAATCTGAAATTCTTTTTAAATGCAGACAATTATGCATACGCTGCTTAATTAGTTAAGTAGCCGTCCACCCGCGCTTTGTTTGTGGGTTCGGAGTGGGCGCCATTTCACAAACTCGCATTATGTTTTGGTTGCGGACATAATGTTAAAAACTGTGACCTGGTTTGATCTATGCTTGGACCTTGAGGTAGATCGAATGAGAAAGCTCAACGTCCTACACACGTAGAAAGCATCTTGGTCTCCGCTTTGGACCCGGGTTCGATTCCCGGCACCTCCACACTTCGCTCGAAGAGCGGAGTGTGCCCTTCGTAGTTCATCGCTAGATGAACGAAGAATGGGCCGGTTTATAACTCCACTCTCAAAATTCTTCGAGCTTCGCGTGGCAGGCCACAATAAGCATTATACACAGAAACAAACAGTTTTTTATTAGATTTTAATTATAAATATCCTTTTATCTACAATCGCTCGAAGAGCGGAGTGTGCAGGCTGCCGAGTATGATTAATACTAGACAACTATTGTTTATCTGATTTCAATTGTAAATATTATTTATGTATAAATGCACGAAAAGTGAAGTGAGCAGGACATAGTATGAAAAGAATAAAATATTTTATGTGATAAATTATTAAATCTCTCTCAAATAATGTTTAAGTTGCTTGGTGTATTTTGGAAAAGTGTGATGTACATCACAGTTGGATAATATTTAATGAATTTTAATTTTTTATTCAATACATTTGCTCATGTATTATGTTTATATATTGCGGAGCGAAACCAGACCATCTAAAATATACATCGGTTATACCAAAGATCTAAAGATGAGATTATCTGTTCACAATCAAGGAGGATGTAAGCATACTGTTCAATATAAACCGTGGAAACTTGAATGGTATTGTGCTTTTAATGATAAACTTAAAGCAATTCACTTTGAAAAATATTTAAAATCTAGTTCCGGCAAAGCCTTCTCCAACAAGCGACTCATTTCTTTAGAAAACACCTGTAATTAAGCTTGAGCTAAACTTTCACAATAGTATTATATCAACCATATTTTTGTAAATGCCCCGCCCCAGATTGTCGTACGGTTTTTGGCTGGTTTTTATTATTTTTTGTTTAAATTTTATGGAATATTTTGGCTCAAGAAACATTCCTCCAATAAGTCAAGCGCTGGCTGCTTTTTTTGCAACCCAAAACCGAGAGCTTTATGAGTAACCATGTCCATGCCTCGATTTGTTGATCACAAAGCTAATGCTTCTAATCTCACACTGCTTAATTCTTCGTTCTTAAATTCGTAATGGCTCCTTCCACAGCATAAATCTTACTCCTTTGTTTATGCCAAAATATGCAAAAGTTTAACCTATGTCTTGACACACAGTCTTCGACTTTTTATTTTTTAGTTCCGAAGGCGTGTGAGCTTTAAGCTCCCTTGTCGAATTGATATTTTTACTAACCTTAGACTAATAAATTGTGTATATTTAATATTGTTCTGCAAAATGTGGAATTATAAATAAAAAAGGAAAATATATGAAACGTTTGATGTCAATGATGCTTGTACTTGCTTTAGCTCTATCATTTGCTGTGGCAGGTGAAACTAATGTCCGTAGCATTCCCTCACGTGAAGATATGCAGGAGGAATACCTCTGGAATTTAGCGGATATCTATCCCTCTGTTGAAGCTTGGGAAAAAGATTTTTCCTTCATCGAAAGCAATCTTGAAAAATTACAAGAATACAAAGGAAAACTTGGAAAATCAGCTAATAATCTTGAAGCATGTTTGAAAGCATCCGTAGAATTAGAAATAATTCTTGAAGATCTCTATGTGTATGCTTTCTTGTTGAAAGACCAAGATACAAGTGATCCGGAAGCGCAGGCTCTTTCTAACAGAGTTGCTTCTTTGAACCAGAAATTTGGTCAGGCAAATTCTTTTTTATGGCCGGAAATTCAGGAAATACCAACCAGAAAGTTGCATAGATTTATGCGCACTTCAGACTATTTGAAAACATACGAACAAGTTTTTGCTAATATGCTTCGTACAAAAGAATATATGCTCAGCGAAAGAGAAGAAGAGCTTTTGTCTATGGCCGGCAATATGGGAAGAGAATTCTCATCTATTCGCGAAGCTCTGACTACAGCAGATATGGTTTTTCCAAAAGTGAAATCCGATGACGGAACTATGATTGAGCTATCTTATGGTCGATATCGTCAATTGCTCATGTCGGAAGATCCCGAAGTCCGCTATGGCGCTTTCAAAGGTATGTATGGCTCTTTTGATAAGATCAAGAATACATCGGCTGCAGCTTATCGCGGTTCTATAAAAAAAGATATGTTCTATGCTGAAGCGCGCGGTTATAATTCTTGTATTGAAATGGCGCTTGATGGCGATAATGTTCCCATTGAAGTTTATGATAACCTCATTGCAACAGTTCACGATCATCTGGGACCACTTCATCGTTATATGAATCTCCGCAAGAAAATCATGGGTGTAGATGAATTGCATCTTTATGATACATCCGTTCCTATTGTTTCTGAATCGACTGTCCATTATACCTATGATGAAGCTGTAGAGCTCATTGTAAAAGCTTTGGAAGTGATGGGTCCGGAATTCCAGGCCGATGCTAAAAAGGCTTTGACTTCACGCTGGGTAGATGTCTATGAAACACGCAATAAACGCTCAGGTGCATATTCTTGGGGAAGTTATAATTCACATCCTTATATGCTGATGAATTTTAATGGTACGCGTAATGATGTTTTTACTCTGGTTCATGAGTTGGGACATTCTTTGCATACATACTATACAAACCAAAATCAACCATACCCTACAGCAGATTATACCATCTTTGTTGCTGAAGTAGCTTCAACATTTCTGGAAAATATTTTAATGAATTATATGTTGTCAACTGTAGAAAGTAAAGAAGAAAAACTTTCACTACTTGATCAGTGGGCTGACAATATTCAGGGTACACTTTATACTCAGACTATGTTTGCAGAATTTGAACGCGAAGCTCATCGTTTAGCTGAAGCAGGTATTCCTCTCACAGTTGATGTGCTGAATAAAACATATTTTGATATTCTTACATCTTACTATGAGGGTGTTCTGGAGTTAGATGAAGATTATGCCCTTACGTGGAGTCGTATTTCCCATTTTTATCGTCAATTCTATGTCTATAAATACGCAACCTCCATTTCAGCATCGACAGCTTTGAGTCAAAAAGTTCTTGATGGCGAGGAAGGTGCCATGGAAAGATATATGAATTTCTTACGCAGCGGTTCTTCAAAATATTCCATCGATCTCTTAAAAGATGCCGGTGTTGATATGTCTTCACCTGAACCCATTGCAAATACTCTAAAACTTTTTGATAATATTGTTTCTCAAATGGAAGAATTGATAGAAAACTAAGTTTTTGGAAATTTAAAAATTATGATTAAACAAATTACTGTGGAGCAAATCCGCAGGAATTTCAAATTGAAGAAAGGAAGATATTGAAGAAGATCTTAACCTTAGTACTCAGCATATTTATGTTATTACCGCTTTTAGCCGAAGAAAAAGATGCTGATAAAGAAAGCTGGGAAAATAAAGGCCGGACATCATTTCAATTCGCTCAATCAGCTTTCAAGAATTGGGCCAGCGGGGGAACAAATGCTCTGTCGATGAATGCTTTACTCACTTATTCTTTGCATTACAAACAAGAAAAATTCAGCTGGAAAAATAATCTTGAAGTGGGTTATGGTTTTCAGTATGCCTATGATATTACCCAAAAAACAGATGATAAAATTGATTATGCCTCTTCATTTGATTATACAGCTGCTGAAAACTGGGAATATTCCGGTATGTTGAGTTTTAAAACTCAGATGACCAAAGGTTATAAAGACACTGTCCTTCTTTCAAATGCTTTTGCTCCCGCATACACAGTCCTCTCATTTGGTATGACCTATTCACCCGATAAAGATTTACAGATACTTATATCGCCACTGACAGGTAAAATGACCATGGTCACAGATTCTGCTTTATCTGCTGCCGGTGCTTATGGCGTCAATCCCGGACAAAAAGTTCGCGGTGAATTTGGTGGCTTTGTAAAGATCGCTTACAGTAAAGAAATTTTTGAGAATGTTCTCTTAAAAACAAAACTTGAATTATTTTCTAATTACTTGGAGAATCCTTTATACATTGATGTGAATTGGGATTTCCTCATTGCCATGAAGATCAACAAATATCTTTCTGCCAATATTGCAACAAACCTGATCTACGACTATGATACTAAAACAGATCGCGTTAATACAGATGGTACAACAGAGCAAGTCGCTCTTGTGCAGTTCAAAGAAATGTTCTCTTTAGGCATTACCTTTAATCTATAGGAAGATCTATGCTTATTAAAAAAATTGAAAATGTCGATAAACATGCTGTAAATATGAAAGGCATTAAGAATGCTTTTCGCCAGCTCCCTATTGGAAAAGCCGATAATACACCAAATTTTTCTTTTCGGGTATTTACATTGGAGCCCGGTGGACATACACCCTATCATATTCATGAGTGGGAACACCTTAATTATTTTATTTCCGGTAAAGGTGCGATCAAGGACGAAGAAGGTCAGATACATGAAGTAGGACCAGGCGATTTTTCACTGCTTATGCCTCATGAAAAACATCAATATCTTAATACTTCGGAGAGTGAAGATCTGGTATTCATTTGTGCCGTGATGAAAGAATATGAATAAAAAGATCTAAGAAGTAAATAGAATGATTATGAGACGGAGCAATGCTCCGTCTTTCATTATTTTTAACAAATTGTTTCAGTTCATGTACATTTTCAAGTAAATTAGGTTCGAATTATATTAAGAAAGGATAGCTATGAAACGCTTTTGCACATTATTTTTAATGACACTGCTTGTTATTTCTTGTGGAACCAGCTCCCAAAGTATTAAGAAAAAAGGGTCTTCTGATTTTAATAAACTGATGACAAATATCGATGCTCTTGTAAATGATGAAAGTTTTGAGCACGCGCATTGGGGCCTAATGATCAAATCTTTGGATTCTGATGAAGTCTGGTATGCGCATAATGCTCAGCGTGTGTTTATGCCAGCATCTAATAACAAGATTCCATCAGCTGCCGCCGCACTTAAAGTGTTGGGAGAGGATTTTCGTTTTGAGACGCATGTACTAAGTAAAGGTTTTATCAAGAATGGTGTTTTGTATGGCGATCTGGTTGTTTGGAGCAATGGCGATCCTACACTTTACGAACGATATCAGGATGGCAAAACAGCTGTCTTTGATGCTTGGGCAGATACACTGAAAGCTCAGGGAATTCACCGTATTACCGGAAATATTATTGGCGATGACAATGCCTTTGACGATACTCACATGGGAGAAGGGTGGGCCTGGGATTATCTCAGTGTTTGGTATGCAGCGCAATTCGGTGCCTTGCAGTTTAATGAAAATTATGTGGATGTAAAAATCGTCCCACCTGCTACTTTGGATGGAGATGTTGTATTGATCCCAAATATTGAATCATCTTATTTTACTCTCCAAGATGACTTTGAGATCGTCGAAAAGGGCTATAATAGGATCTATTTGGATCGCAAAGCCAATTCCAATGATATTTTGTTGAGTGGTCAATTAGTGGCCGGTAGCGATACAACAGAACGCACACCGACCATTGATAATCCAACAAAATTCTACGTCCATGTTCTAAAAGAAACTCTTGAGAAAAACGGTATTGAGGTTCAGGGAGCTGCTCTTGATTGCGATGAAGTGGATGATTGGCTTCATGTAGCTCACGATGAAGAATACAAAGAATTAGCGAGTTATTATTCCGTGGCCTTAAGCGAAATAATTCAGCGACTCATGAAGCGTTCACAAAACATGTATGCAGAGATTATGCCAAGAATATTATCCTGGCAGGAAACAGGTTTTGGAAGCATAGAAGGTGGCAGAGAGATCATGGACTCGGTCTATACAGAATTTGGAGTTGAGCCGGGTTCTTGGAGATATTCAGATGGCTCCGGATTGACCCGCTATAATTATATTTCGCCGGAGATCTTAATTAAAATATTAGAAGGCATGTACAGATCCGATCAAAGAGATGTATGGCTGGAAAGTTTTCCTATTGCCGGAGTAGATGGCACTTTAAAACGGCGTATGGGAGGTACAGCGGCTGAACAAAAGGTTTTTGCAAAGACCGGTACTATTGCAAATACACGAGGCCTGAGCGGATATACCACAAGTGCATCAGGGGAAAATATTGTTTTCTCATTTTTAGTTAATGGACATCTTTTGAGCTCAACAGATACAGATAGAATTACAGATTCCATCTTGGAATTGATTTGTTCGTATAAGTAGTTTAATTATTTTTATGTTATAAAAACCCTTTGTATAAGTTCCATCAAAGCATTTGTGGATAAAATCCCCCTTTTCTTCTTTAAATATTTTGCTAATAATTCATTATAAGCGGCGATATTCGTATTGAAAAGAGAAATTTTCTCTCACAAATCAGATAATTTTAGCTTATGCAAAGGATTCTATATCTTTATACTTGGAACTGACTATTTGCCCAAAGGCAGCTTCACCGTAAACATGGATCCTTTTCCGTATTCGCTCGTCACGAATATTTGTCCATTGTATTCATCAATGATCTTTTTTAGGATGGTCATGCCTAAACCTGTACCGCTGATTTTACGGGTGTGTTGATTCTTGGCACGGAAAAATTCTTCAAAGAGGCGCTTGGTTTCTTCGGGTGTCATCCCAATGCCTTCATCTTCAATGCTAATGATCACATAGTTTTCGCTTTTAGTCGCTTGAACGATGATCTTGCCTTCGTATTTGTTGTATTTTATGGCATTGGAAATAAGATTAGTATAAACGCGACGGATTTCTTCGCGGTCTGCATTGATAAAAAGATCTTTATCTATCTCTGATGAAAGATGAAGTTTTCTTTTGATTATATTGCTAGTGAAAAACTCCAAGGTTTCTTCCAATAAGATACCGGCATCAAAATGTTCTATATCGCGTCGAACAGTGTGAGCGTCCATTCTAAAGATATTCAAAAGATCTTGTAAAAGTGCCAGCATAGCTTCTGAGCGATTTAAAGAGCGCTTTAAATAAGTATCGTAAAGCTCGGGGTTATCGCCAAGTTGCTTTTCTGTAACCATTTCAAGATAGCCTTTGATGGCGCCAAGCGGTGCCTTTAGTTCATGGGCAACCATGTTAATAAATTCAGATTTTGTCAGTTCGAGTCTTTTTAGTTCTGAGATATCACGTAAAACCGAGACAACGCCCTTCATTTTTCCGTTTTTATCGATGAGAGGACTGGAGTTGCCATAACCACCAGCGTTGCAGGAGGGACAATGACGATCTCTTCTTTCATCGAACATGCATTTGCAGAACTGCCTAAAACATTATCGATCTGTTTTTGTAGTTGTTTAGGAAGAATTTCGAAAGTTTTTTCACCAACTATGATCTCTCGCTCAATATCAATAAGTTTTAAAAATCGCGGATTAGTAAAAATTATTTCGTGGCGTGTATTCGTTATGATCAGGCCATCATCAAGTGTATTGATAACTGTACGAAATTTTGACTGTTCTTCGGAAATAGCTATGAGATTGTTATCTTTTTCTTTTTTTAAACGGCGGGCTTCAAGAATATACCAACGCCTTTCAGAAGCGCGCTGTGTTACATGGTCTAGTTTGTGATGCCTGATAGGCTTTTTTAAAAAATCATAGGACCCCAATCTGGCAGATTCCATAATGGTATCAATTTCGGGAAATTCTTCCATCATAATGCAAATGGCTTGAGGATAGACTTTACGGATTTGAGACAGGACTTCTAAACCGGGCTGATCATTCAATTTTGTTGCAATTAAATATATATCATATTCTTTGGATATACCTTGCTTAATGCCTTCATGGGCGGTCAATTTTACATCAAGCTCAAAGGGCTTTTTTAGGGCCAGATTGATGTCCTCTATCACTCTTGGATCTTGCTCAATTAATAGAATATGTGCGCCTGTCAATAACATGCCCAATATTATTGATAATTATGAATTAAAAAAAGGATTATTCAGCTTATGTTCGGATAAGGTCAAAAGCTTTAAAAAGAAAATTTTATATACAAAGGGTTCTAAGACTATAAATGATCAATATAGCTGCTTAGGCTTTGATCTTCCTGCGCAAAAATATTCTTGCTAAAACCTGACTAATTTTCTTAAGGGCTTGTGTGAAGTAGCTTCTTTTTTTTAAATAATAGACTTATATTAAAAATTACTTACTTGTTGAAACAAAAAGCGAGTTCAGTGCATCGGAAACATGTGAAACCTTTAATAAGAACATTACTGCTTTTACTCATTTTTGGAGTGATCTTATTTGCCTCAGAGCCCATAGAATTGTTGCAAGCTGCCACCATGCAGAGAGTAAATAAAGAGGTCGAGGTTTCAGAGCCCAGGGGTGAGGGCTCATATTTAATGTTCGATAAAGATGTGCACCTAAAGCAAGGTGATGTCCATCTTTTTGCTGATCGCGTGTACCAATTTGAAGATCTGGATTTGTTGAGGCTCTACGGAAATGTGACAATTTTTGATGACAGTGTGAAAGTTTATTTTGAGGAAGGCGAGTACAATAGCGATACGAAAGATCTTTTGGTTTCATCGCCATTCAATATTGATTATGATGGTCGAAATTTTTCTGCTTCCTATTTAAAGGGAAATCTGGACGATGATGTTTATCTTGCCAAGGGCGATGTTGAGGTTTCGGACAGTATGTCTTACGCTTATGCGGATTCTTTATTTTTTGATCGTGTAAATGAGCGTGCTTGGCTTTACGGTGAGGCATTTATGCGCGATACGGTTAATATGCTTACGATGCGAGGTTCAGAATTAGAATATCGTCTGGATACAGATGAGTTTTTTGGGCACAAGGACGCTTCTGTGTATGAAAGCGATAAGACAGGCAAGAAACGCTTTGAGGTTTTTGCCGGTAAAATGAATGGCGATATCAATGCCGGTACACTGACCGCGACTCATGAGGTTTATGTAGTTCACGATTCTTCATCTGCCTGGTGTGATTCTTTGTTTTATAACGATTCTCTACAGTTGGTGGGGTTTTATGGGAATGGACATTTGCGCTATAAAAATATCGATATGTTTGGTCCCGAAATGTATCTGGATTTCTATAGAAATAAATTAGGAACACTCAAATTGCCTCGTGAACCACGGGTAAGTTTGAGTGAAAAAGGTTATATAGGCGAGGATAAGATCAAGCGCACAGAGCAAGTTTCAAATGTAAAAGCTAAAGATCTTTTGCTCAAATTCAATCAAGATGATCAGCCCGAATGGATGAATATGCGTGGTATGGTGGAGTCGGAATATCATGTGTTCAAAGATTCTGTTTACAAAGGTTTAAATATTATGTCGTCGGATACCTTGCATATTGTTTTTAAGGATTCCGATGTTTCCGACCTTTTTGCTATTTTTGGAGTAGATGGACGTTTTGTCCCCGATACATCGTATCAAGAAATGGATACCTCTGTATTTTATTATGGCAATGAAGCACATTATTCCATCGAGAAAGACAATATGTCCATTTATCCTTCATCAAGGATGAATTATGGTAATATCAATTTAAAAGCCGACACTATGAGGATAGATTGGGAAACAAATATTCTCTATGCGATGCCGGGTGAAAGTAGAGAGAGGCCCGAGTTTATCCAAAACCAGGATGATCCCGTTTATGGGGATCTTTTTGAATACAATCTCGATACTCAGCGCGGAAAGATCACAAGAGGAAAGACAAGTATAAAAGAAGGTTATTATCAGGGGAAAACGGTTTTGAAAACTGAGGATAAACCGCTTTATGTCAATGAGGGCATATTTTCAACCTGTGATCTCGATGAACCGCATTTCTGTGTTGAAGCCAAGAAAATGAAAGTTATCCCGGGTGACAGGGTTTTTGCACAAGACCTCACACTGAAAGTTATGGATATTCCCTTACTATACATTCCCTCGCTTTTTGTTTCTATTGAAGAAGGTGAGCGACGCAGTGGATGGATCATTCCCGGTTTTGCAAATTATTCCAGCAGGTCCTGGGGCTGGGGACTAGAGGACATGGGCTATTACTGGGCACCCAATGATTATTATGATGCCAGATTGCTGTTAGATTTTTATGATGGTCTTGGTGTTGTAGCCGAATTACGCCAGCGTTATGCCTGGAAATATTATATAAATAGCGGAACACTCAACCTGAAATACTGGAATAATTTTTTATCATCAGCGCCCAAAGAAGGTTTTGAGATCTCGCTTAAGCATTCTCAAAAACTAGGTGCTAAATCTTCATTAAATGTGGATGGAAAGTTTACGAACGACGCTTCCAGATATTCTGAGGAATTGGATATTGACGAGCAATTGGAACAACAGATGCTTTCAAGTGCGACTTATAGAACATCTTTCGGACCATTTTCCATGAGTATTTCCGCCTCTCGCAATGAAAATTTGTTAACAGGAAATTCGACAACAAAATTACCCCAGATCTCAATTTCAAAATCTCAAGCTAGTTTATTTCAAAGAAAAAGTAATAGTATAAAAGAACAATGGTACCATAAGATCAAATATAGTATGTCCAGTAATTTAACGAACAATTTTACACATACATTTGATTACAGGGATTCTGTTTTTGTCGATGGAGAATTTCAAGAGCTGAGATCAGTTTATAAAGATGATCAACAAAACAAAATGGTCACGAAAGCTGGCATTCAATATTCGGATAAATATTTAGGCTTTTTAAATATTCGTCCCTATGCAAATTATTACGAAGACTGGACCATGAGTTACGAAAGACCGGTTATGCAAAATGATTCAGCTTTGGTTGATTCAAATGGCATACTGCTCCTTGAGGAAGTCAATGGATTTAAACGTCGCGGACGATATGATATGGGAGCATCCGCTTCTACAACATTTTACGGTGTGTTTAATTTGAATCTTGGTCCTTTAAAAGCTGTTCGCCACACATTGGGAATGAGCTTAAATTATGTTTATCGACCCGACCAAAGTGATAATCCAAATTATGTTTACCAAGGTGTTGGTACAGATGGTTCAGATATTTATTACGATTACTTTACCGGCACGTCATTAGGCTATACATCGCGTTCTCAAAATCAGAATTTCAATATGAGTTTTTCTCATAAATTCGATGCTAAAACCCGCGATAGTCAGGGTGAAGAAAAAAAAGTAAGCTTTTTGACCTTGAGTCACAGCATTAATTTTCTTGCTGATTCCTTACATTCATCTTCAATCTCTGCATCATCCTCAATTAAAAATTTGCCAGGTGGCATGAACCTTAAAATCAATGCAGGTTTCGATCCCTATGCTTACCGTATTGATGATGAAAACGCCATGAAATATACAAGAATAAATCAGCTGGCTATTCCAAGAATGACATCTCTGAGAATCGGCACCAATTTTAATATTAAAGAAAAGAGTAAGAGTCAGAGTAGTGCTAAAGAACTTACTCAAGAAGATAGTTTGGCACTTCCCCAAGAAAATTTAGATGCGCCGCCTAAAAACGCTGATAGTGGTTTTTCGAATTGGAGTATTTCATCTGGGATCAACTATGTTTATACGGCAACAAATCCTTTGAATATCAAGAATTCTCTCCTTGTTTCCACCGACATAAAAGCTCAACTTACACCTAAGTGGAAAGCCACATATAGAATTAATTTTGATGTTTTGGAACAAAAGATCACTGAGCAGCGATTATCTATGACACGAGACATGCATTGTTGGACGATGTCTTTGGATTGGCGCCCGGGTAATAGTGTTTTCATTCGCTTAAACGCAAAATCAAGTTTGCTAAAAGATTTTAAACTACTGCAACATAAGGCCTATTATTAAAATGGAACAAGATTATATAAAAATAACTTTCCCAAAGGACCCGACTATTGCCTTAGTACTTGAAGCAATGATGGATGAAGCCGAAGTTCTATCTTTTGAAACCACAAATCATGATCTTTCAATTCTTGATCTATGGGAAAATCGCGATAGTCTTAATACAAGACTCAAAGAACTTTTGCCCAATGCTTCCTGGAGAGAAGAAAAGATCGAAGATCAGGATTGGGATAAAACCTGGATAGAGGGTTTTCAACCTATTCGTATTGCTCGCAAATTATGGGTGCTTCCACCTTGGCACGAAGAGAAAATTCCTGAGGGACATATAAAAATCATTATTAATCCAAGTAACGCATTTGGTACGGGCACGCACGAATCTACATTTCTTGCCTTAAAACTGCTGTTTAAAATGATAAAACCCAAGGACAAGATCATGGATATGGGTTGTGGTTCGGGAATATTGTCCATTGCAGCCCACAAATTGGGTGCAGGTAAAATTTATGCTTGTGATCTTGATGAAGATATTGAGCACAATATTACTGAGAATTTACAGTTAAATAAGATAGATGATATCAAGTGGGAGATCGCGGATGTGCTTGAAATGGAAGATTATAAGTGTGACCTTGCTCTGATAAATATCCAAAAACATGTAATTTTACCGCTTTTACTTCGTTTTAACATTGCAAAACATAGACCGAATCGTGTAATTTTAGCAGGTCTTTTGCGTGACCACAAAAAAGTTATTTGCAAGGCCCTAAAAGAACAGGGTTACACGAGACTCAAAATTCGACGAAAGAATGAATGGATCGCAGTTTCAGCGGTCCACCGGAGAAAGAATGAAAAATAAAAAAACACTGATTTTATTGCTAATTGCATCACTGCTGATCTGGGCCTGTGGTCCGAATTATCCGGAAGAAACAGCTGAGGTTTCTTATCCGCAAGCTCAATTGGTCAATAGGGTTTTAAGTTATAACGAACTCAGATCGGAAATGCATTGTGAAGCCGTGGTGAACTACGATTCCACGTTTACTGAATTATTAGCTGTGGTTGAAGCACTCGGTTTTGACGAAGATACTTTTTCTTTAGTCTTAAATGATGCCGGTTTACAAGGCGATGCCTTAGCAAATGATGGAATTTATTCCCGCAATACCGTGCTGAATAGAATTGATAGTCTTGATGGCAGACTGATAATCAAATATGAATTATATAATGAAACACAACTTATCCAGACTGCTTTTGATACTCTGGAATTATTTGCCAATTTGCCTCCGGAGATCATTGAGATCACCATGCCGGATACCATTGTTCGTCCCCAAACAGGCACAAAAGATCTGATTATCACTTTAAAAGCAGATGATCCTAACGGTGTACACGATGTGGTATCTGCATATTTTCAGGTCCAAAATAATACGAGCGGCGCTTGGAGCAATGATTTTCCCATGAATGATGCCGGTGAAGCTGGTGACCTGGTAGCAGGCGATGGGATTTTTTCCAGCGGTCTGCAGATTTCTTCACAAAACTCTGCTGCAACCAATTATTTCAGATTCAGAGTAAAAGATACGGCCGCAAATTTCTCGGATTGGGCTTTAGATTCCGTGGTGGTGAGGTAAACATGAAAAAAACTTTATTTATATTATTGGTCATGTCATGTACAATAGCATTCGCTCTGCCTTTTGCTAGAACATATAGCCCGGATTCGACAAAAGTTTACGAAGGAATTGGAAGTAACTCTGTCACTGATATCAGACAGGTAAATGATTCCACCTTTGTATTTTCAAGCGGAAATGGTCTCTCATTCAGTTACGATCGTGGCAAGAATATTTACACCTATTATGGTAATGGAGAAACGGTTTCTTATGGATCAGTAACCGGTTTGGTAACTTTTGATAATAAGATTTGGGTTGCCACGGCTTATGATACAATGATTTATGAGGGCGGTTTTTACAATGATTATCCTGTGGGTAATGGTGTTTCGTATTCACCCGATGGTGGTTTAAGTTGGGAAAGATATCCGCAATCTAAAGACGATATGGTCGATACAACAGAAAGCGTTTTTGGTGGAGAGGTTGATGCTTTGCCAATTACATCAGCAATTAATAATCTTATTTATGATCTGGCCATACAGGTAACATCCGATGGTGATACTGTTTTATGGTCAGCTAATTTTGCGGGTGGAACGCGTAAAAGCTATGACAACGGAGCAAGTTGGAAACGCGTTGTATTACCACCTGATTATTATGATTCTTTTGATGCAGATACACCTCTGGACTTTGATTTAAGTCCTACATCAGGTGCTTTAGGTTACGAAAGTAATTTAAATCATCGCGCTTTTTCCGTCCATGTTAGTGGCGATACAGTGGTTGTGGGTACAGCAAATGGGATAAATGTTTCAGGCGATGAAGGCAAAACCTGGGTGAAATATACGGCACAAAACTCTGCCATTCCCGGCAATTTTGTCGTTGATTTGGATATGGACAATGAAAATAATATTTATGCGGTGTGCCTGGCAACTCAGGCTACCGAAACACGCGGTCTGGCACTTTCTCATTTTAACACCAACGGTTTAATGTTTTGGGAAGCTCAGATGTTGGGTGTAAGATTTTACAGTATTTTTGCTAAAAGTCCAGAACGTATGTTTGCAGCGGGAGAAAAAGGATTTTGGTATTCCGTTGATGGCTGGAACTGGACAGACATGGGATCTGTTTATGATGACAAAGGTGAGATGCTCCTGACAGAAAAAATTTACAGTGTATTCGAAGATGCTGATGATACGCTTTGGGTTGGTTCTGCCGATGGAGTTGCAAAGAGCGGTGACTTAGGCAATTCTTGGGAAATTATAAGAAGAGTGCATAATAGATATGAAAATGATATAGATTTGTCAGCTTATCCCAATCCCTTTTCACCTTCAAGAATGAATCAATTCGAGGATGATGGTTATGTGCGTATCTATTGTAAATTACCATCAGCAGGGCGGGTAAGTATAGAGATCTATGATTTTTCTATGGCACGCGTAAAATATCTTGTTCGCCAACAAAGTGTCAATCAAAATGAAGTTGAATTTTTATGGAATGGCAAAAATGGATTGAACGAGCTTGTTGCCAATGGCGTATATTTTATTAAACTAGAATATGACTGGGGTGATGGCGACGGAAAACAAGTGGCTTGGACCAAAGTTATTGTCTTGGATTAAGGGTGAACTATGAAAAACATATATAAAATATTTTTAACAATTGTCTTAGTGAACTTGGTTTTTGCTCAAAATGAAGCGGGAGGAATGGCTGGTGCATATTTACGTATGCCGGCAGATGCCCGTGCTGCTGCCATGGGAAATTCAGCGACAACATTTTCGAACGATGTGAATGCCAATATTGCAAATCCTGCAAATATTCCCAGTATAGAAACACGCCAATTTGCTTCTTCTTTTCAGTTTTTGAGCTTAGATAGATCTTATCAGAGTTTATCCTATGGCGTTAATCTTCCACCTAGTGCAGGTATGTCAATTTCTTGGGTACATGCCGGAGTTGATGATATTGTGGGACGAACTTATGCAAACGAACCTTCCAGTACTTACTCCTGGTCCCAGAATGCTTTTATCATTGGTTTTGGTATGGCTGTAGTGGATTGGTTATCAATAGGCGTGAGTGCTAAAGTTCTCTCAGAACAATTAGCAAATTCTTCTTCATCCGGATTTTCTGCAGATATTGGTTTAAAAATCAATCCGATTGAGGATCTTTCTTTAGCCATTGTTGCTAAGGATGTAACAGGGAAGTCAACTTGGGACATTTCACAGGAATCTTTTGTGGATTATCAAACCCGCAGAGTGGATAGGTTTCCCTTAGCTTTTCATTTTGGTGCATCTTATATGCTTTTGGATAAAGTGCTTTTTACGGGAGTCTATAAGTATTCTGCGCAGATCGAGCCCAGCTGGCATTTGGGAGTTGAAGGCAAAATTGCAAATATGCTCTATTTGCGAGGTGGTTTGGATAATGGAGCTGTAACTTTTGGTTTGGGGACTTCCTACAAAGTATGGCAAAATATTTCTACTCGCATGGATTATGCCTTTTTGCCGGGTATGGTCGATCAGGGTGGCTCACATCTTTTTACATGGTTATTCTTTTTCTAGGAGTTTTACATGAAAAAAATATTATTAGTTCTTTTTAGTTTAACTGTTTTATTTGCAGGAGAAGGCTTGCCGGTTTTGACCTTGCCGACTTTTGCTCAAGATGGTTACATGCCCTCATCACCGGTCTATAAAGAAAAAGGCATTACTTTTTCTTATGCCAGCTGGTATAAAGCAACAAATTATACATCCATTGTAACGGAATTGGGTGATGTCACATTTGGATTTAAAGGTTTGATGTCCAGTGATCTTGAAATTCGGGGCGAAGTCCCGACTGATGAACCCATAGGTTTAACACAATATTATAATAGCACTGTTTTCTTGAATAAAAACTGGAATTTAAACGATAAATGGACTCTTAATACGGGTGCCAGTCTTATTAATGAAAAATTATTTATAGCCGGTTCCTGGGGTGGGACTGTTGATATGAAAATAATAAGAAATTTTAATGTTAACAGTCGCGTGATGCTTGGTGTTGAAAATATTGGCTGGATGTCCACTCTGAGCAATGTTGCTACAAATATTCCGGCCAGATATTATTTTGGATCTGATTTTATTTTGTTCGATTTTTTGATCCTTTCCATGCAAGCAGGTGTTAATAATGACATTGATCCTTATCTGCGGGCCGGGATCAGATATTTTCATCCGGTATTTGAACTTACATATTCTCATGATACTATGCTCAAGGTTCATCATTTTGGTGCTGATCTAAAATGGGATAAATTTAGAATTGGTTATGGTCAATATTTACATAGTCAGGGTATTGGAAGTCCAATGATGTTTTCTTTTGGAATGGTTTTTTAAATAAAATGAAAGTCGGTAAATACATACTTTATTCTCTGTTGCTACTTCTGTTCTTTACGGGATGCGAAGCTTTGATGCGTGGTTCAGAAGCGCCTCAGCGACCATCTTCCGATCATTTTATTCCTCCTACAGATGCTGCTTCGGTCTTTACGAATCTGGAAAATGCCTTTGCATACAGAGAGTCTGATATTTACACACGATGTTTTTCTGATTCAATAAGTTCCGGACATGCATATTATTTTATTCCCTCTCCTGTTAAAGCTATTGCTTTTCCTCTGCCTTGGGGATATCAGGAAGAAGAATTGTTTTTCCAAGAATTATTGGCTGCTTGTCCTAAAGACTCATTACTCATGCTAAGTATTAGTAATGACGATGTTCCTGATAGTGATGAAGGAGATACAATTTCCTATCAAATAAATTATCAGATCTTAGCTCATCATAATAGAGGAGATATTGATAGAAATTATGAAGGCAGATCTTTTATAAAACTTATCCGAAATAATCAAAATTATTGGGTGATCTATTATTGGCAGGATATTCCTGTCTCTACAGAAGCCACCTTATCGGACCTTAAAGCATATTTTTAAAGGGGCAAAAGCATGAAAAAAATCTTTACTATTCTTATTACACTTATACTAGCACTACTAAGTCTTAGTTCATGTACGTCAAACAAAATTGCAACGATCGATACGGTCATTGAAAACGCCATTAATGATAGAATATTTCCCGGTGCTGTTGTGCTGGTAGGTAATTCTGAAGAAATATTATATGAAAAAGCTTATGGTAATTATACTTATGATAGCTCGTCTAAAAAGGTAGAACTTAACACCATGTTCGATTTGGCATCTTTATCAAAAGTCTTTGGTACTGGCATGTGTTTAATGAAAGCTATTGATTCCGGTTTGATAGATCCGGAAAAAGCGGTTGTGGAGTATTTGCCCGAGATGAATAATAAGGATAAGGATAAGATTAAGGTTAAGCACCTACTCATGCATAATAGTGGTATGCACGCATATAGTTCACCCCAAGAAACAGCTGAAAAAACCTGGCAAAGCATTGCTGAACTACCACTAGCTCGTTCAATTGGCGACTATCGCTATTCTTGCCTGAATTTTATTTCTTTAATGAAAGTATTGGAGTCGGTAACCGGCGAGCCAATGTGGAAATTTTATCGCGATGAATTTACTATTCCTTTAAAAATGAGCAGAACAATGTATTCACCGGATGAAAAATATAAAGATCAATGTATGCCTACAGTTGGTGATAGCAGTGGAAGTAAAATATTGAAACAAGGAGAGGTTCACGATCCTTTAGCACTATCTTTAGAAGGTTACTCAGGAAATGCCGGTGTATTTTCAACTGCTTCAGATCTTGCAAAGCTTTGTCAGCTTATGATGAATAAGGGAGTTTATGATGCCAAGCCTTTTGTCTCTGAAGAAGTTTGGGAAAAATTCGCAACAGTACAATCCGGATCAAGAACTTGGGCATGGAGCGTAAACAATTATAAATCTTCATCGGCAGGGGATCTTATGAAGGAAACAGCCATAGGACATACCGGCTATACCGGGACTTCTGCGTGGTTAGACCTTGATCAGGATATTTTTGTTATCCTGTTGACTAATCGTGTGTATCCTCAAGATAAAAAAGCTGTCAACCCCGTACGACGAGCAGTTGCAGATGCTGCTTTAAAAAACTTTATACAGGACTGATCATTGAAAAAACTCTTACTTATAGTGACTTGTTTACTGCTGTATCCACTTTTTGCAGATGATATTTTTTATGCTGAGATATACGCGGTTGACAATCCTGAAAAAATCATATATACTCATACAAATACAGTCATTCAAAAAGGTGATAGCACTATTATAGATCACTTTTACCATACTCCTGATGGTAAAGAGCATGCTCAGGACAGAGCTATTCTTGTAAATAATAAGCCAATTTATAATTTATTAAGTTTTCACGAAATAGGTGAATATTCCACCTTTATCAAGAATGGTGATAAGGCTATTTTAAAATTTGAAACTGTAGACGATAAAAAAGAGGCCAGCAAAGAGATACCGCATCCTTTAGTTTTAACACCGACTCAACAGATAGCTTTTAAGGAAAATCTGGACAATTTTTTAAAGGGTGAGACTGTCAATTTTTATCTTTTTGCTCCAGAGATCGTCCGTTTTATAAAAATGAGAATCTTTCCCATTGAACACTCGGAATATCAGCAAGAAAATTGCATGGTTTTACAAGTAAAAGCCACGAATGCACTTATTAATTTGTTTCTTGGCGATATTTTTTATGTTGTGGACAAAGACAATGGTCGTATAATGGAAGCACATGGATTTTCGACTCTCAGATTAAAAGTCGATGGAGAATGGAGATCACCTGATATGGATATTTATTATACTTACGAATAAACTGAGAAAGTTTGAGCCAAACTCGAAATCAAAGTTTGAGCCAAACTCGAAATCAAAGTTTGAGCCAAACTCGAAATCAAAGTTTGAGCCAAACTCAAAATCAAAGTTTGAGCCAAACTCTCGGAAAAGGTTTGAATCTACGATCTATCTTCTACTGGTCACTGATCTCTAATCGCTGGTTTCTGATCACCGGTCACCAATTTCTGATCTCTGCTTAGGGATACATACTATCAATACGCATTAAAACCATACCCGAAATGTTTTCAGTTGTAAGTTCTAAGTTAAGCTGCTGTTTTATATTACCATCTTTTCTGATGATAGAAACAGGTACCTGAGAAAAGGAATGTCGTTCTTCGTAGGTTTTGCTGATGAGAGTAAGCATCTGACAACCGGGACAGTTCTCAGTATGTCCGCATCCACCAGGTAATTCCGCATTTTCGCAGACAAAAATATCACCCGTACGATTTTTACTGAGGTCTTGCTTCTCTTTCCCTAGTTTTTGTAATGCTTTGTTGTTTGCAGCAATATAGGTGTTGTTTTCATCAATTAAAATTACAGGAGCAGGAATTGTATTTAGAAAAGGGAAAAAATCTATGTGTTTTTTTTCGGATAAACTATCCATACACTTTTTGCAAATTCCATGGGTAATAGCATCCTCTGAATGTAATTTGGAATATTTTTCTCCCATTTGCTTGTTGCACCAGGCACATATAGAGTGCATTATTTATCTTCCTTTCAAGATATTTCATTGGCCAAGGACTTAAAATACAAAAAAATAATTATAATCCTTAGTTAAAATTAAGAATATTTGATGTCGGATAAATATTTACGATAGGAATACTACTTCTGATAAAACTTTGTTAACAGAATAGTTATGGAATAAAAAAGAAATAAATGATGTCCTAAAAAATTAAGCTTTGTCCAAACTGCTTACTGATTACTATTTCGAGTGCAATTTTAGTTTTCTTATTCTTACCGACTCAGGAGTTATTTCAATAACCTCTTCTTCAGATATAAATTCAATGGCCTGGTCCAGAGTTAAGATCTTGGGAGCATGTAGAGTTACAGTTGTATCCGATGATGCTGCTCGCATATTAGTTAGTTTCTTTTCACGGACAATATTAACCCTAAGATCTTTTGGTACATTTCTTTCTCCAACGACCATGCCTTCATATACCTCGGTACCGACAGAAACGATCAAACTGCCCCGGTCTTCCATAGCAAGACTTGCATAAGCGGTAACTTTACCCGGACGGTCAGCTACAATTGCACCGGTATTTCTTTGAGGGATCTCTCCAAACCATGGAGCAAAACCATAGAATAGGCTATTAATAATACCGCGACCTTTTGTATCGGTCAAAAATTGTGAACGAAAACCGATCAACCCTCTGGAAGGAACAAGGAATTCCATATGTGTATAGCCCAGACCATTATTGATCATACTTTGCATTCGACCTTTACGCTTAGAGAGCTTTTCTGTGACAATACCGACAAATTCTTCGGGTACATCTATATGAACTTGTTCAAGCGGTTCTTGTAATTTGCCATCAATTTCTTTGGTAATAACGTTTGGCTTAGATACCATTAATTCAAAGCCTTCGCGGCGCATGGTTTCAATTAAAACTGCCATTTGTAATTCGCCGCGGCCGCAGACCTCAAAAGCATCTGCACGAGCAGTGGGTTTTACTTCAATGGAAACGTTGGAAAGAACTTCTTTTTCAAGCCTTTCTTTGATATTTCTTGATGTCAGGAATCTTCCTTCTCGTCCGGCAAAAGGACCATTATTGACATAAAACACCATTGAGATCGTAGGGGCGTCAACAGTAATTCGTTCTAAAGGAGTGGGGGATTCATTATCAGAAATTGAATCACCGATATTAATCTTATCAATACCAGCCAGAGCAATAATATCCCCGGAATAAAGTTTTTCTACAGGAACACGCTTTACTCCATCAAAAGTATAAAGCACGGAAAATTTAATATCGTGGTCTATTCTGTCTTCTCTGCAGTGAGCATAAGAATGTTGGAGTTCGATAACACCATTCAATAATCTGCCAATTGCGATCTGACCCACATAATTATCATAAGCCAGATTTGTCACAAGGAAAGAGATCTTCTCATCATCACTTGCTTGGGGACCGGGAATATATGAAACAATTGTTTCAAACAGAGGAATTAAATTCTTAGAGCCGTCATCCGGGGCTTTGTGAGCAATGCCTGCTTTAGCGTTTGTATATAAGATCGGGAATTCCAATTGTTCTTCATCAGCCCCAAGGTCGATAAAAAGATCATATACTTCATCAATGACCTCATTAATGCGTCTATCTTTACGATCTATTTTATTAATAACAAGAACAACCGGTAGCGAGCGAGCTAGAGCTTTCTTTAGAACAAAACGTGTTTGAGGTAAAGGACCTTCAGAAGCATCGACTAAGAGAAGCACGCCATCGATCATATTAAGTGAGCGTTCAACTTCGCCACCAAAATCGGCATGTCCTGGGGTATCAACAATATTGATCTTGATATCGCCATAATTTATCGCTGTGTTTTTTGCTGAAATAGTGATACCGCGTTCACGTTCAATATCCATGGAATCCATAACGCGAGTTTCGACTTCCTGGTTTTCTCTGGCAATAGTGTTTTGTTGTAACATTCCATCAATAAGCGTTGTTTTACCATGATCTACGTGAGCAATAATGGCAATGTTTCTAATATTTTCTTTTCTCATCTATACCCTTCCGGTTTATGCGGCAATATAGAGTCTAATTATTAAAACTACGCATATTTTTTTTATTAATTTGGATTACTGCACTGAGCCAAAAGAAGGGCTCGAAACACCCGAGTCGAAAGGATTGACGAAATTTTACTCTAAATTTTTATACCACTCCATCATAATATTCATTATTCCGGTTTCTGGTTTCTGGTTTCTGATTTCTGCCTTCTAGCTTCTGGAGTAATATTATTATGAATGAGCGGGTGAAGGGAATCGAACCCTCGTATTTAGCTTGGGAAGCTAATGTTCTACCATTGAACTACACCCGCTGAATATTAATGATAGCGTTTATTTACAAATTTTTTGACTTTTTCATAGGCTTGTTCAAGTGTTTTTTCATCAGGAAGGTAAACAATGCGTAAATGTTGCGTGCCGGGTTTTTGTCCAAAACCACTACCATGAACTGTAACCACACCTGTTTCACGGATCATGGCTTTTACAAAATCCTCATCTTTATCAGGAATATTCAGAGTGGGGAAGGCATAAAAAGCAGCCTGTGGAACAGTGCAAGAGAATTCATCGATCTCATTTAACATACTTACGGTTATATCGCGGGATGCTTTTAGTCTTTTAAGCATGGATTGAATGTGATCTTGCGGACCTTCAAGCGCAGCCTTAATTGCAAACTGGACCGGATGAGATGCACTTAGTCGCGCTCTTGCAATTTTATTTACTGCTGCAAGATAATCATCTAAAATATCAATAGGACCGCTATAGATAGCCCACCCTATTCTAAAACCGGGAACAAGATAGGATTTTGATAAACCATTGAATGTGACAATGGGAACATCATCGCATAGAGATCCCATGGATGTGTAAGTGTTATCGTCAAAAAGCAGCTTGTCGTAAATCTCATCAGAAAATATAAGAAGATCATGTTTTCTGGCCAGCTCAACAATTTGTTTCAGAGTTTCTTTATCGTAAATCGCACCCGTTGGATTATTGGGATTGATCACCACAATTGCACGGGTTTTATTGTTAATGCGACTTTCAATATCGTCTATATCAAGATTCCAGTTGTCATCTTCATTCAGATAGTAGGGATTAACTTCTGCATTTAATTTTGCAAGAATGGATGAGTAAAGTGGATATCCCGGTTGAGGTAATAAAACATTATCGCCTTTTTCAAGAAGTGATGTGAGTGATATCTCAATAGCTTCGCTGGCACCATGAGTAACAATAATATCCTGGATTTTTTTAATGCCATTGCGTTCAGCCTGGCGACGGATAGAATCACGAGCTTCTGCTGTACCGGATGAAGGAGAATAGCCATTGTAATTAGCCAACATTGCTTCGTGAACGGCCTCTATCATATGTTCTGGAGGAGCAAAATTAAAAATATTCGGATCTCCGATATTTAAAAAAGTCATTTCTTTGCCACTAGCTTTTACTTCGTTAGCCAGTCCAACAACTTCACGAATTGCATAACGAATATTTTCTACTCGTGCTGCAGGAGTAATTTTTTTCATTTTTAGCCTCTTAGTTTTATTAACCCTAAAATTTACTCTTATTTCACTGTCTAAGTCAAGTGAATCATCCTAGATATTGTAGATTTTAGGTTTTATTTTTCACTTAAAACAAAAAACCCCGTCTTGGGACAGGGTTAAGAGCGAGAGACGAGATTTGAACTCGCGACAGCCACGTTGGCAACGTGGGGCTCTACCACTGAGCTACTCTCGCATAAGCTTTAAAAAGCCAAAAATAATAAGCCGAAAAAACCTCAAATGCAAGGAAAAATGTATTAAAAGTTAAAGAAATTCTTTATTATATGTGATCAATTGAAAGGAAAGCGATGAAAAGACTGTTTGTAATTGTATTTATCCTGTTAACATCACTGCTTTTTGCTGATGCACCAGTGGTTTCGGCTATGATAGTAAACAACGATCTTCGTACAGAACCCGCTAATGAATTTGTTCTCCAGTTAGATCTAATAATAAAAGACTCATGGCATATTAATGCTTCTGAGGTTTTAGATGATCATTCTATTCCTACAAATATATCCATTGAGAATACAGATGACTTCGTTTTAAAACAGGTTGATTATCCTCAAGGCATGATCCTTCCAATTACTTGGGGCGGGAATATGTCTTTATATGAAGGTGAAATTAGCATTAGGGCAAGAATTCAGGCTAAAAAAACTCTGAAAGAAGGAAGTCATGATCTTAAAATAAAATTAACATATCAGGCATGTAATAACCTTACGTGTATGTCTCCGGAATTTATTATCCTTAGTACTCAAGTAAAAGTAGTAGATGGAGTGCATTCTTCAGATCTTTATAGTGCAGAAAACCTAGAAGAAAAAATCATAGATCTTGATATGGAAAAATCAAGTTTAAGCAGTTCTCAAAGTTCCGAGAATGAAGGTCCCTTCAAGAATAGAAGTCTTATTGTGATCCTTTTGATCGTTTTTGTTATGGGACTTGCCTTGAATTTAACTCCCTGTGTTTATCCCCTGATTCCTATTACTATGGGATATTTTCTTGCACAAAAGGAATCAAAATCTCCTGTGCTTTTAGCTTTTATGTATGTTTTAGGTTTAGCACTAACCTATTCTATCATTGGGACATTGGCGGCTTTCGGTGGTGTAATGATGGGAGCCTTATTGGCACATCCTGCTACACTGATATTTTTTGCCCTCTTGATGTTTGCTTTGTCGCTATCTATGTTTGGTTTATATGAATTTAAACTACCCACCGGTTTAACCCAAATAGGTGGTGGAAGTCGCTCCGGAGCTCTTGGCGCTCTGATAATGGGCTTGACGATGGGGATTGTGGCTGCACCTTGTGTAGGTCCTTTCGTAGTCTCTTTGCTGAGTTTTGTAGCTCAAAGCGGATCGATTTTTATTGGCTTTATTACATTTTTTGTTCTAGCATTGGGATTGGGCTTGCCCTATTTGTTCTTGGGAATATTTTCTAACAAGATATCTGCATTACCGCGTTCCGGAGAATGGCTGAACGGTATTAGAATGTTTTTTGGATTGGCCTTAATAGGGATGTCGATTTATTTTATACTTCCCTTGATTCCCGGTAAATTAGCAGACTTTATACTACCGATCTATATAATAGTCGCCGCAGTTTATTATGGAGTGATCGATAGTTCGGGATTATCGGTAAGATGGTTTTCTCGTTTAAAGGCCATCTTGGCCATGTTGGCTTTAGCGGCAGGTATTCTAATGCTAAAACCTGTTTCTGTAGAAAGTGTGGAACTTGTTTGGGATAATTATTCTCAAAACACTTTAGAAAATGCACTTGTATCTGAGGAACCCGTTATTATAGATTTCTATGCTGATTGGTGCAATCCCTGCAAAGAGTTAGAAAATATAACTTTTGCTGATCCGGATGTTCAGGCTATTTTGAAAAATTTTATTCGCTTAAAAGTAGATCTGACTGTTGTTAATGATAGCACAAATGCAATAAAGGAAGCTTTTAACATCCCCGGTGTACCAACTGTTGTGTTTTATGATGCTTCCGGGAAAGAAAGAAAGGATTTACGCTTGAATGGTTACGAAAAACCTGCTAAATTCATAGAGAGGTTAGAAAAACTTAAACTGGATACACCCTAGATCTTAGGATAAACAAAATGCATTCAGTAATTTCTAAAACTAAACTTAAAATGATCAAGAATCGCGAAAAGCTCAGATGGGTTCTTCAGCGATTGAGTGCACTTTTACTCCTGATTTTTTTTGCTGTTCATATCTGGGTTTTCTACTTTAAGTTAGAGCGCCCGATCAGTTTGGAAGGTCTGCAAGAGATCTTTGTGCATGGCAAATGGATTATCTTTTATATTTGCTTTATTGCCTTGATGCTTTATCACGCTTTTAATGGGGTATGGACAGTATTAACGGATAAAAATCCATCCAAGTATTATAAGAAAAACTGGCGTATTACTTTATGTGTCCTTGCTTTGATCCTGATCTTGATCTCTGCCTGGAATCTGATTCTGCTGGGGAAAGTATGAAAAAGAGCAATAGTTTAAATCATTATCGCTTAAACTTCCGTTTGGGAATGTTCTCCTTTTTGTCACATAGAATAACGGGGATGATATTAGTTGTTGCAGGCATAGTTATGCTCTTGGGTTTATCTGTTGTTATGTTTGGTGCTTTTGCTTTTGATGAGTTATTGATTACTTTGGAATTGCCTTTTTTTGTTTTTTTAGCACACTTTCTTGCCATAGTATTATTCTGGCATGTTTTGAATGGTATTAAAATAATTTTGATCGATGTTTTTAAATTGGGACGCATTCAAGAAATACTGACATCACTTATTTTAATAGCATTTATTTTAGGTATTATTTTTTATTTTATTTACGTTTTTCCTTCTTCGGGTGTTGCATGAAAAATTACGATCTCATCATAGTTGGTGCAGGTATGACTGGTCTTCGTGCTGCTATTGAAGCCGTTAAACATGATCTGAATGTAGCCGTTATTAGTAAAGTTCACCCTATGCGATCCCATTCTGTTGTTGCTTCCGGTGGATTAAATGCGGCTTTGCCCAAGAAGTTAAACTCCGATTCTACAGACCAACATTATATAGATACTATGGAATGTGGCTACAATGCCTCCGAACATGACGCTTTAAATATCTTTGTAGAAGAAGCACCTAAAAAGATCAAGGAATTAGAAAGATGGGGCTGCTTATTTTCCCGTGAAAAAGATAGTAGTATAGCTGTCAGAAAAATGGGAGTTTCCACTTATCCCCGTACCATTTATTCCTCGGATAAAACGGGTCATGCCCTTATGAGCACTTTGTATGAACAATGTGTCCGTCTTCGACAAAACAAGCCCGACAAACTGAGATTTTATAATGAATGGTTTGTTCAAAAACTACTGGTGAGCAATAAAACAGTCGCAGGTGTAATCGCTTGGGATATAGCCACAGGTAATATGGAAGTTTTTTCTGCTAAAGCAGTTATATGGGCAACAGGAGGCTCAGGCAGAATTTATGCTTCCAGCTCAAGTTCTTTAGGCAGTTCCGGTTGGGCTTTGTCTGTGCCAATGCATGCCGGTGTAGCTTTAAGAGATATGGAATATATTCAATTTCACCCTACTCAATTATCCGGCTCTCATATACTTATTAGTGAGGCGGCAAGAGGCGAAGGGGGGTATCTGCTCAATCTCAAGAAAGAAAGATTTTTATCTACATATAAAGACACCAAAGATAATCTTGAACTATCTCCACGAGATGCTATTTCAAGAAATATTATGCGAGAAATTCTCGCAGGAAGAGGATTTGATGCATCCTGTGTACACTTGGATCTAAGACATCTTGGGAGTAGAAAGATTAAAAAGCAATTGCCGGGTATCAGAGAACTTTGTAAAACATATGCGGGTTTAGACCCTATCAGACAAAAAATACCGGTAACTCCCGGGCAGCATTATACAATTGGTGGTATTGCCACGAATGAGAAAGCCGAAACCAATATTGAAGGATTTTTTGCAGCAGGAGAATGCGCCTGTAATGGAATTCATGGTAGTAACCGAATGGGTGGAAATTCTCTTATGGAAACTCTGGTTTTTGGTGATATTGCAGCTAAATCAGCAGTTAAACATATCAAGCATAGATACCAAAAATTACCGAATAAACAATTTTATGAAAATTTCCTTGAGGACGAAAACAACAAAGTAAGAAAAATTTTAGCATTGAATAAAAACCCTGAAGAAAAAAAAGAAACGACAGTTATACAGAGGTCAATAGCTATAATAAAATCACGATCTCACCAAAAAAATAATGACGAAAATAAAATTAGAGTTGTTGATATCAGAGAGAAAATGCAAGCAACAATGGATGAACATGTCGGGATATACCGAGATGGTATGGGCCTTGTAGAGGCGGCACAAATTATTAAAGGTCTAAAAAATGATTTTGAACATAATTTGATCGTAGATGGCAAAGATAGCAGAGCTAACTATGGATTAATTGAAGCTTTTGAGTTAAAAGGGTCTTTGGATATAGCCGATGTGATTATCCAGGCAGCAAGCAAAAGGAAAGAAAGTATAGGAGTTCATTTCAGGAACGATTTTCCTGTATTTAAAGGTCGGCCAAAATATTCTTTGATAGTACTTAGAAAAAATCGTTTGCGCTTACGATATTTTCCTGTAAAAACGAAAATCAACCCATTAAAAACATTATTTGGTGAAAGCAATTTATTAAAGCCATGAAACAAAAAACATATAAGATCAAGGTGTTTAGATTCGATCCTCAAATTCATACAAAGCACGAATTTGAGACTTATCATGTGCCTAAAAAATCCGTCAAAACAATGATGGATGCCTTGCTTTATATCCGCGATCATTTTGACTCGACTCTGGCTTTTAGGTCTTCTTGCTTGCAAGGACGATGCGGATCTTGTATAATGCATATTAACGGAAAATACTCATTGGCTTGTGAAACAGCGATACGAAATGGACAAAATATTGTTCGTCCCATGGCGCAACTGGAGATCATCAAAGATCTCATGGTTGACATGGATCCATTCTGGGCTAAATATGAATTAATTAAACCTTATTTGGTTCGTCATTCAGGCGATAGTGCCCAAACTTATGCTAATCGAAAAGAAATGGATGCCATGGTGGACTGCATACTTTGCGGAGCCTGTTATTCTGCTTGTATGATGACCGGTATGAACCCTGAATTTCATGGACCAGCTGCTTATGTTGTTTTAAATCGTTTTCTAAAAGATGAACGGGATAGTATTCATGACCAGCGTATGGAGCTGATAAAAGGGGAAAATGGCGTTTTCCGTTGCCATAGTATGTATAATTGCAACCATGCTTGTCCCAAGAATGTAAAACCGTCCGAAAATATATTGGAAATCAAAAAAAATATCTGTTAATTCCAATGTTAGTCATTAAGTAAAAAAGGAGTCCCTGTGGAAGCAACAATCTCTCGTCAAATCGCAGAATATGCTGTTAATTTACGTTATGAAGATCTTCCTAAAGAAGTGATCCATGAAGTAAAAAGATATTTGTATGATTCGATTGGATGTGCTCTAGGAGCAATGCACACAAAAGATGTAAATATAATCAAAGAAATTTATGAGGAAATGGGAGGCAAAGAAGAGGCAACAATTTTTGGATTTGATCTCAAGATGCCTGCTGTTAATGCAAGTTTTTTAAATTCGCTGATGATCCGTGCATTGGATTATAACGATATTTACTGGAAAGAAGATCCCTCACATCCCTCTGATCTTATTCCTGCTGCTCTGGCTATGGCAGAAAGAGTTGGAGCTTCCATGAAAGATGTGATCGTGGCAATTGTTCTCGCTTATGAATTTGAACAGCGTATATGCGAATTTGGAAAACCCGGTGTCAGAGAAAGAAAATGGCATCATGCAACCTTGACTCAATTTGTTTCTCCCGTCGTAGCGGGAAAGATCCTTGGACTTAATGTTGATCAAATGGTTAATGCCATTGGTATTTCTGCTTGTCATAATCATACTATTGGATGTCCTACAGCAGGGAAATTAACAATGATGAAAAACACGGTCGATCCAATGGCAGTACAATCAGGCGTTTTAGCTGCATTAATGGCTGAGAAGGGGTATAGCGGAACTGAAGCCATCTTTGAAGGTAAAGAAGGTTTTATGGATGTGTTTGGTCCTGACTGGGATATAGAAGCCCTACTTGGTGGATTAGGTGAATCTTATCGCATTCTTCAGTGCTCGATGAAAGCTTTTCCAACTGAAGCACTGACGCATACGCATATTTCTGCGACAATCAAAATTATAAGCGAAAATAATATATCTTACAAAGATATTAAAAGCGTAAAGATTACGACAATAGCTAGAGCTTGTGACATTCTTTTTGACTCGCATAAATACAGACCAAAATCAAGAGAGACAGCAGATCATAGCCTGCCTTATTGTATTGCATGTGCATTGGTTGATCATAAGGTTACCACAAAAAGTTTTGACGATGAAAAGATCAATGATCCCCGAATTTGGGAAGTTATTGACAAGATCCAGGGTGAAGCATCCGAAGAATTTGAAAAGATGTTTCCGGCTAAACAGCCCTCAAGAGTTACAATCACTCTCAATAACGGTAAAGAATATAGCTTGTACTTAGAATATCCTAAGGGTGACCCGCGAGAACCTATGACAGAAGAAGATCTTGATGCAAAGGTCGAAGCACTCTGTGGTGATCGCTTTGATATTAAGAAGATAAAAGCTTTAGTATTTTCCTGCGAAGAAATGAGTGCAAGTCAATTTATGGAAGCTATCTAAGAATTTTAGAAAGCTCTATAAAGATATTGACTTAATTACTATAGTTTGTTACTTTATTAATAACATTGTCAAACTAAGTTATTGACGATAAATCTTAGGAGTCAGTAATGCGTTTAAAAACAACTTCGGTCATACTTTCAGTTTTACTGGCACTCGGCCTTTTTGCTCAAGAAAAAGCTCCCCGTAAGGATTTCTTTAAAAGTTTTTACGGGACATATTTCAGCTCTTCAGGTATTGAGATACCGCAAGATCAAATTGAGAGTGGTGATCTCGGGCTTAAAGATGTAATTAAACAATTAGAGGCACGTTACAATATAGATATTCCCGCTGAAGAAGAAGCGAAATTTAACACAGTTGAAGACGTGGTGGAATATGTGAATAAAGTAATCAAAGAAAGCGAAGCCCCGAGTATCCCTAAAGAAGGTGAAACAAGTTTTAAAGCCTCTGATACATTTTCCCCCACAGGAAAAGTTAATACCTGGGTAGTTAAGGTATTTGCTTCTTATGGTTTGGTTGAGCCCGCCGGTTTAACGGGTGATCAAGGCTGGGATGGTAATTTATTTGGAGTCGAAGCTTTCAATGTTTTAGATAATATGTATACCAACGATATTGGTGTAATGTTTCATCCCTTTGCTATAAGCAAAAAAGCAAGCCACATACCTTATTCTCTTGGTTTAGCTTTTGACTATGCTTCTTTCAATCATTGGGGTCCAACGTCTGCTGCACCACGCGATACAACGGCAAGTCGTTGGGGAATAAGTCTGATATTTCAACAAGATCTTACCGGAAGAAAAAAAACATGGTCAGAAAGCGGAATATATATTCAAGAGAGTATAAAAGTCTCTGTTCATGATTATGGCTACTATGATGATTACCTTCAGGGTGATGGATATGTATCCTTTGGGCTGGGATTAACTCAAGGTGCCTATGTATCTATTTTCGATATTAAATTTTATCAAACAGTTGCTTATAGTCCGGGATTACACGCTGACTACCCTGCCTTGAAACTATTTGATTTTTCTTATCAAAAAGGAATATTAGATTTTGAGATGGGGATAAGAGTCGGGATAGCGCTTAGAATTTAGCTTAGAGACGCTTTTAAAATAAAAGTTTAATTAAAGTAAAATAAATTGACATTAGGCTAAAACGAAAGTATATTAATCTGTGATTGATATAAATTGGAATAAATGAAAAAAATAAATAGAGGAGTTTTAAAGATGAAACGAATAGTTATAGTTCTATTAGCACTTGCCCTTGCAACATTTGCTTTTGCAGAAGGTTTTTGTTTTAAAGGTTATGTGAATGGTGGTATCAATGAACCTGGTATGCTTGGTACGTCAGTTGGTGGTTATTACCATAATACTACAGAAACTGGTTATAATGTTAGATTGGGTGCCCGTAAACATTTAAACGATTTTTATGTAATGCCTGAAGCTTTACCATTGGAACTGCAATTTGGTTTAGGTTTTCAGCAGAATCCAGCAAAAGGTTCCACATCTGAAGATTTAACAGCTCTTACTTTTAATATGGATTTTCTTTATCCTGTTCATGAAATTGTTTCTATACCTCTAATTGGCATTTCACCATTTTTAGGTCTCGAATACGATTTTCATATGTATCGTAATGGTAATGGTGGTGAAACTTGGAATGCACATATGATAGGTATCAATGCCGGTATTATGTTTGATTTGGATCTATCAGAGCGTCTTGCTTTGGAGTTGACCATGGCTAATCCATTTAACTTTGGTCTATCATCAAGAATCCCCAAGGTTTTTACATCACAAGCTTATGCTAACTTAGGTTTATCTTACGTGTTTGAACTCTAAGACTGATGTAGTTTATATTTGAGCCTCGCTAATGCGGGGCTTTTTTTATAACTTGAAAAACATTTTTTTTGTGTCTGAAATGTGTATATTTAGACATTAAATATAGGAGCTAAAAAATGAATGAATTTATCTTTCGCGAATATGATATACGCGGTGTTGTAAAAGAAGACTTTACTGATGATGTTGTCATTAATTTAGGTAAAGGTTTTGGAACCTGGCTGATCCGTAAAGGTGCAAAGAATTTGGCTTTGAGTGGTGATATCCGTGGGACAACTCCACACTTAAAAGAACTTTTTGCAAAGGGAGCTATGTCAACGGGTTTGGATGTGGTTGATATTGGTATTTTACCAACCCCTTTGAACTACTATTCTCAGTTTATAAGACCCGTTGATGCTGCTTGCCAGATCACCGGATCACATAATCCACCTGAATTTAATGGCTTTAAACTTTCTTATAATAAACAAGCTTTTTTTGGAGCTCAGATCCAAGAAATCAAAGAACTCATTTTGGCTCAGGATTTTGAAGAAGGTAAAGGCAAGCTATCATACGACAATACAATTAAAGAAGCATATTTAAAAGAAGTAATATCTAAGATCAAGATCGAAAGAAAAATGAAAATCATTGTTGATTCTGGCAATGCTGCGGGTGGATTGGTTGCTCCAGAGTTATTTAAAGCTTTAGATAATGTTGAGCTTACGGAACTTTATTCTGAAATTGATGGAACCTTTCCTAATCATCATCCTGATCCAACAGTAGAAAAAAATATTGCTGAACTTGTTAAAATGATGAAAACCGGCAAATATGATATTGGTATTGCCTATGATGGTGATGCGGATCGTATTGGAGCTGTGGATAATAAGGGCCGTATTATCTGGGCTGATCAGGTTATGACACTTTTCTTGCCTGAAGTTATCTTAAAGCCAGGTACACCTATTGTATTTGACGTAAAATGTTCTCAGGTATTAGAAGATGCAGTTCGTAAACATGGTGGTGAGCCAATTATGTGGCGGACCGGCCATAGCGTTCTTAAACAGAAAATGAAAGAACTTAAAGGTCCTTTCGGTGGAGAAATGAGTGGACATATATTCTTTGCTGATGACTACTATGGTTATGATGATGCTATTTATGTTTCTGCTCGTCTTGTTCAGACGATTTCTCGTGGCGATAAATCTCTATCTGATTATCTTGATGAGTTACCAAAGTTCTTTTCTACACCAGAGATAAGGCTTCATGCGGAGTCCGATCAGGTAAAATTTGATATTGCTGATAAAGCCTTTGAATATTTCTCCAAGAATTACGATTGCATCACTGTGGATGGTGTTAGAATTCGCTTTGATGAAGGCTGGGGGCTTGTAAGAGCTTCTAATACTCAACCTGTTATAGTAATGCGCTTTGAAGCAAATTCACCCGAAAAATTGGAAGAATACAAAACGCTTGTAATGGATAAATTATCTGAGTTTGGAACCCTAAAAGAAGATAGTCACTAGGTGATATTTCAACAATTTTATAAAAAGTTCATTTTAGATTTTAAAAAAGAGTATGAGGGCGGCGTCGTAAAGACGCTTCCCTTATCATTCTATGGACCCATTCATTATACCTTAAATAATCCCGGTAAACAAATTCGTCCTGCTCTGCTATGTGCTGTGTATTCCGCTTTAAGTGCCGGTAAAATTTCCAAAGCTATTCCTGCAGCCAAAGGCATAGAAATGATCCATAATTTTACTCTTATACATGATGATATTATGGATGGAGACGATATTCGCCATGGACATTCTACAGTCAACGCTAAATGGAATGACAATGTTGCTATTCTTGCAGGAGATGGTCTGTTTGCAATTGCTTTGCAGCAGTTTGAGGCCTATTGTGATCAGCCGGAATTATTCTCTAAAATAATGCCTGAAGTACTAAATGCTGTTATTGTGGTCTCGGAGGGACAAGCTGAAGATCTTGAGTTTGAAGATAGGGATGATGTCCGCTTAGAAGAATATCTTGAGATGGTCTCGAAAAAGACAGCAAAACTATTATCTGTTTCAGCGAAGATTGGTGCTTTGCTGGCCGGTGCTGATGACGGTATATGTCTTTTGATCGAAAAAATTATACATGAACTGGGCATAGTGTTTCAAATACAAGACGATCTTCTTGAGCTTACCGCTGATGAAGCATTAATGGGTAAAAGTTTAGGATCTGATCTTGTTAAGAGGAAAAAAACATTTCCATTTTTATATGCTAAAGAATTATTGGATGCAAATCAGTGGAATTATTTTTTAGATATAATCGACTCTAATCATATTGAAAACAATGGAATATTGCCTGCAAAAGAGTTTTTAAAAGATAATTTAATATTTGATAAGATATATAAGCTTATTAAATTACGACATGCTAGTATTCAAGAAATGATAAATGGACTTCCAGCAGAAAGTCAGGAAACGTTCACCAGCATTGTCGAATTCGTTATGAATAGGAAATATTAATGACAAGTAAAGAAGTTAAAATTCTAAATAAACAGGGTCTTCATGCAAGGCCGGCAACCGCAATGGTTAACACAGCAGCCCGCTTTAAATCCGAAATTTTTATTTCCAGAGATAAAAAAAAAGTGAATGGTAAATCTATTCTGGGTTTATTGGTGCTAGCAGCTGAGTCCGGTGCCGTTTTAAAAATTGAAGCTAATGGTCCGGATGAAGTAGAAGCCGTTGATGCCTTGGTTGACCTGATAACTGATCATTTTGGAATGGGTGAGAACATTTAAGCATGATTAAACATGATAAAATAAATTTTCTAAATGGGAAATCTTCTTCGGCCGGGATTACCATCGCATCAGCCTATGTAAGAAAACTTGATCAAAAGATCATAGTTCCCCGAACTAAGATCTCAGCCGATATGATTTCTGATGAAATGAAAAAGCTCGAAGAGGCAAGGGAATTAGTGTCGCAAGAACTCGAATTGGTTCGCAGTAAAATTGAAGAGCGCCTCGGAAAATCTTATAGCGATATCATTTCTGCTCAATTAGCAATTGTCAAGGATGAAGAACTCTATCGTGAAGTTCAGGCTTACATAGAAGAACATCATGTAAACATGGCCTATGCTTTTAAGCTTGTAATCAATAGATATATAGAAATGTTCGAGGAGCAAAACTCAGAGTTTTTCAGTGAACGCCTTGAAGATATTAAGGATATTAAACAAAGAGTACTTCGTGCAATCACTTCTAAAAAAACAATGTTATCTTCATTTGATCTAAATGAATCGACTATCTTTGTTTCCCGTGATCTTAATCCTACAGATATAGTTATGCTTGTTTCGGAGAATGTTACCGGTTTTATCACCGAATTTGGTGGTGTGACTTCTCATGTTGCCATTCTTGCTAGGGCGATGAATGTACCCATGATAACCGGTGTAAAATCAGCTCTGGAAAACATTGAAACCGGGGACAGATGTATTCTTGATGGAAATAGCGGAAAAGTTTTTATTAACCCCAGTGAAGAATTATTAGATGAGTATAGGCTGGAAATATTAGAACTTGATAAAGAAGATGAAATTTTTATCTCTGAAAATGAAAAACAGGCTCAAACCCGGGATGGGTTCACAATAAAACTTGGCGCTAACATATCTTTGCCTTTTGAAGTCAAATACGTTAAAAGATATGGTGGAAAAGGTATTGGACTTTATCGAACTGAGTATTTTTATCTTATGAAACAAAGTCTTCCTAAAGAAGAAGAATTGTTCCAAGAATATGTTCAGGTTGTTAAGGGCATGGAAGGAATGGAGGTTGTGATCAGGACCATAGACTTGGGTGGCGACAAAATGTCCTCTCTGATAGACCAGAATATAAGAAATGAGTCAAACCCATTTATGGGATATAGAGCTATTCGTATTTGTCTGGATCAACCGGAATTATTCAATACGCAGTTACGAGCTATATTTCGTGCATCTGCTTTTGGCAAGGTATCACTACTTATTCCTATGATCACTCACATTGAAGAGCTGATTGAAAGCTTAGATTATATTGATCAGCTAAAAAAGGAATTGCGCAAGGAAAATATTCCCTTTGATGAAAATATGAAGATCGGTATGATGGTAGAAACCCCTTCTGCTGTTGTAAATATCGAAGCATTTGTTAAAAAGGTCGATTTTTTCTCTATTGGTACAAATGATCTCACCCAATATACACTGGCTGTTGATCGCGGAAACGAAAAAGTTACTAATGTATATAACCATTATGATCCGGCAATTATTAAAATGATCTTTAAGGTTGTTGAAGCTGCTCATGCAGCGCAAAAGGAAGTCTTTGTTTGTGGCGAGATGGCAACAGAAGCAAAAGCGATCACACTGTTTTCTGCAATGAAAGTTGATGGTTTATCTGTTGCTCCACAATATATTGGTATTGTAAGAGATCTTATTATTGCCTGCGATCAAAAAGAAGCTGAAAAGCATTTAGCCAGTATTCTCAAAATGGATACCAGAAAAGAAATAATAGATTATTTAGATAAAATATCTAGAGCTATTTTATAGAATCATCAGAAAGACTTGTTAAGGCTTGACGCGCTGCCCTTTGACTGGCAGCTTTTTTTGTGGTACCGGTTCCTGTACCCAACCATTCTTTGCCAACTAAAACAGAGATCTCAAAATATTTTCCGTGCGCCGGTCCTTCTTCGTGCGTTGTAACAAACTTTGGCATTCCATGACCGTGCTGCTGACAGTATTCCAGTAGTTTACCTTTGTAATTTTGAATTTCTGCGGCAGGTAAAAGTCGTTTGTGTTTCGAAAGTAAAGTCTGATATGCAAAATTATAGGCAGCTTTAAAACCACCATCTAAATATAAAGCCCCAATAAATGATTCGTAAATATCGCAGAGGACAGAAGAGGCGTTTCTTAAATTATCATTTTCTCCGCTTTTCCCCAGAATGAGTAACTGTCCGAAATGTAGCCCTCTTGCAATAGAAGCTAAAGTGGTACGGTTAACGAGTTTAGCTCTCATTTGAGTTAATTCACCTTCTTTAGCATTGGCAAATTGTTCAAATAGAAAACGTGTAACGATCATTTCGACAACAGCATCTCCCAAGAACTCGAGACGTTCGTAGGAATCAACCTTAGTTTGGGTTTCGTAGTTAATGGCCGATGTATGCGTAAAGGCTTGTTTAAGAAGCTCTTCATCATCAAAAGAATATGGGTAAACAAGGTAAACATTCTTTGCCAGCTTATGAGGTTTACCGGGAAAGAATGAAAAGTATAATGACTTTAATTTATGTATAATTTTTGCCATAATTAAAAATTAGGCATATAAAATACAAGAACGATTTACTCGTTCTTGTATTTTAATAAGCAAATTTTTCTTAATTGTCTTTAGGCGTAATAACCGGACGGCCTTTGTAATAGCCACAATGCTGACATACATGATGTGGCATTTTTGGTTGTCCGCAATGTTCACAAGTAGAAACGGTAGCAGCTTTGAAGGTATAATGAGTTCTTCTTTTAGCTCCGCGTGTGTGAGACAATCTTCGTTTTGGATTAGCCATTTATTCCTCCGCACTTTCAAGCGATTTTCTAAGTTCTTTCAGAGAATCCCATCTGGGATCTATTTTCTCTTTCTTGCATGTACAGGACTCTTTGTTAAGATTAGCTCCACAAGAAGCGCACATGCCTTTACATGTGTCTGAACATACTTTTTTAAAAGGTAGATTCAGAAGTATCGTGTCCTGGATATAAGGTTTAAGATCAATTTTTATATCCTGAGGGTCCAAATACATTATATTATCATCTCTGTCAACCTTTTCTTCAGAAGTATAAACAACTTCAAAATCATGGTTTATCTTTTGAGCGTATTTCTCAAGACAGCGATCACAGGTCAATTCAATAAGGGTGGAGAAATGTCCCTTTACAGTATATGTTTCTCCTGTTAGATATATGTCTGCTTGTACTTTGACATCTTCCCTTAATTCGGGTATACCTAATGTCTCCTTATTAACTGAAAATTCAAAGAGCTTTTTATCAACTGAGATTTGTGATATCAAAATTTTCATAGCCTGCTAAGATAAAATAGAAATTGTTCTTAGTCAAGGTTTTATATGTGTAATTAATACGTCCAAAAATATGCAAAATAAGAGAAAACCCCAACATTGATGCTGAGGTTTTCTGAGTGTTTTATGTGATTCTAAATTTTCTTATTAAAGTCTATCGACCCAAGGTTCATAATCGCTTGTATTGATCAGATGCTGTTTATAGGAGTTTGCTTGCTTGTAAGTTTCAAAATGACCAATACGAATACGGTAATAAGTATCTCCTTTAACTACAGCTGTTTGAATAAAGGCGTCGTAGCCATCCTTTTTTAAACGATTTAATAGTTCGTTTGCATTAGCCTGGTTTCGTGAAGATGCTATCTGAAGTGTATATTTGGCATTAATATGAGTTGTTTTATCAGTGCCAACTATTTTACCTTTTTCATCAATGACTTCAGTTTTTGTTTCGGTAATATATTTTGCTTCCTCTTTAACTTCGTTTGGGTCTTGTCCCGGTAGGGGAGCTGTTTTCCACTGATTCGGTGTTTTGCTTATGGTTGTTTTTTGATGTATGACTTTTTCTTTAATGACGGGGACTTCAACGATCTTCGGAGGTAGTTTTTCTATTGGTTTTTCTTGAATGATGGTTATTGTATCTGGTTTTTTCTCAGTTTCAATTGTACTTAAATAATTGGCTTGCCCTTCGACATTGAAAGTAAAATTTTTATTGATAAAATCTCCCTGAGATGTGATCATGTTCAACCTGACAATGTATTTTCCAGCTTGATCTGGAATGAAAGTGACATTTGGATGGTAGTTCGATGGAATGAAGTCCCGTGGATCAAGTCTGGATGTTGGGGGCTTTGTATCAAAGGACCATTGGTATTTGATAACATTTTCTGGACGTTTGAAATCATCAATATCTACGGTTGAGCCTACCGTTACATAATTATCCTTTGAACAACTAATAAGCATAAATAATGCTAAGATGATCAAAAGAATTTTTGGGTACTTGGACATAAAACCTCCAGTATTTGCTTTATCTATAATTTTACGTTTTTAAAAGAAAAAGGCAATCTCTTTTTTTGCATTTTCAGGACTATCTGATCCATGAACTGCATTACGTCTTATGGTTTCGGCATATTTCTTCCGAATTGTTCCTTCTGCTGCTTTTTCGGGATCAGTCTTTCCCATCAGAGTTCTGTAATCCTCTATTGCATTGTCTTTTTCAAGCAGTAAAGCAATAATGGGACCACTGTTTATAAATGCGACCAGGGGTTCATAAAACTCTTTATCCTTATGAGCTGAATAGAATGCTCTTGCCTGATCTTTAGATAGCTGCAGCATTTTTATTGCTTTAATCTCAAATCCTGCATCTAATATTTCTTGTATAATAAGTCCCTGATATTTTTTTTCAATAGCATCCGGTTTGATCATTGCAAGTGTTTGTTCTTTCATACTATCCCTATTGTTGATTAGTTAGCTTCTAATGCAATCTTAACAATATCCTTAAATTCTTCGACAAAAACAAACTTAATACCTTTTTTTACCATTTCAGGAATTTCTATAAGGTCTGATTCGTTGGCTTTTGGTAGAATTATAGTTTTTATTCCCATTCTTTTCGCAGCAGTTACTTTTTCGCGAAGACCTCCAATGGGTAAAACTCTACCTCTCAGAGAAATTTCACCCGTCATGGCTACTTTATGATTTACTTTTCGGCCTGTCAGGCAAGATAGTAGAGCAGTAGTAATAGTAACACCTGCCGAAGGGCCATCCTTTGGAATAGCTCCTGAAGGGAAATGAATATGAATATCCTGGTTCGTGAATTTTGAAGGATCTATCCCGAATTTCTCGGCTGAGGATCTTAAAAATGAGATTGAAGTTTCCACGGATTCTTTCATAACATCACCAAGTAAACCGGTCATTTTATATTGACCTTTCCCCGGCATGAGGTTAACCTCAACCGGAAGTACATCGCCACCGCTTTGCGTGTAAGCAAGACCGATAACAATCCCGATCTCGTTTTTCCCGGGTAAATAATCTTTAAATATTTTTTTAGGACCCAAGAATGTTTCAAGATTATTCAAGTCAAGAACGATCTTTTCATGTTCAATGTTTCTGGCGAATTCTCTTGCCGATTTACGGCAGATTTTTGCAATTTCACGCTCAAGAGAGCGGACTCCGGCTTCCATAGTGTAATTTTCAATAATAGTAGAAATTGACTTAGGTGTAAATTTTATTTGTTTATTATTGAGTCCGTTTTGCTCAATTTGCCGTGGGATAAGAAATTTCTTGGCTATTTGAACTTTTTCAGGAGTGATATATCCCGGCATGTTAATGAGTTCCATTCTGTCTAGTAAGGCCGATGGAATACTGTGAGTGCTATTGGCGGTTGCAATAAAGAAGACTTTCGAAAGGTCAAAGGCCACCTCGAGATAATTATCCCTAAAATCTTTATTTTGTTCAGGATCCAGAACTTCTAAAAGAGCTGATGATGGGTCGCCACGAAAATCGCTACCAATTTTATCAACTTCATCTAGCATCATCACAGGATTTTGAGAACCGCATTTTTTAATATATTGAATAATGCGTCCGGGCATCGATCCTATGTATGTCTTTCTGTGGCCACGGATCTCAGCTTCATCTCGCATTCCACCGACGGAAAAACGAATAAATTCGCGATGCATAGCGCGGGCAACACTTTTTCCAATAGAAGTTTTTCCCACTCCCGGAGGACCAACAAGACAGAGGATTGGGCTTTTGGCATCTTTCTTGAGCTTTAAAACAGATAAAAATTCTAAAATACGGTCTTTAACATCATCCAGACCATAATGATCTTCATTAAGGATTTTCAGAGCCTCGTCAATCTCCAAACGATCTTCTGTATATTTTTCCCAGGGAAGATCAAGTATCCAATCAATGTAAGATTTACTTACCGTATATTCTGAAGAATAAGGCGACATGAGAGAAAGTCGCTCAGTTTCTTTTTCCACAGCTTTTTGGGCTTCTTCTGTCAATAAAGTTGAATCTATGCGTGTATTAATATCTTTCAGGTCCGAATCGTCATCATCAGATTCGCCCAGCTCTTTTTTTATAGCCTCCAATTGCTCGCGCAAAAGAAATTCTCGCTGCTGTCGGGTGACCTCTTTATTTACATGTTCATTGATCTTTGCATTGATCTCTATGACTTTAAATTCTTTTTGCAGAGCCTTTGCAAGAAGGTCTAAGCGTTTGCAAATATCAAGTTCTTGCAAGAATTCGTATTTTTCGCTGATCTGGATATTTAGGGAAGACGCAATAAGGTCGGCAAGTTTCGAAGGATCTTCTATAGAAAATATCACGTCCTGAATTTCTTCGGGGAAGATAGGAGAAATAGAGATGATTCTCTGAAAAAGATCAGAGATAGTCCTGATATAAGCTTCTGCTTCCAATTTAGGAGCAGGGATTTCTTCCAAGCGTTTGATAATAGCTAAACGGATTTTATCCTTTGTTTCCAGTTCCTGATCTATCTTAATTCTGTACAGGCCGCGTAACAGTATTCTGGTGGGGCCTTCTGAAGCTTGCATTATTTTAAGAATGGAACAAGCTACACCGGTTTCCAGAATGGCACCCTCCTCGTTTTCGGGTGAAACGGATAATAATTGTGTAAAAACACCAATTGTTTTATCGCTTTTTAAGGCTTCATTTATTAAATGTTGCTGATCTTCATTGCGAATCATTATTTGAAAAATAATATGAGGTAGGGGCACAATGCCTTCTACAGGTAAAATACGCATTGTCGGGGGCGTTATGTCTGAAGATTTTATTTCTTTTGTCATTTATATTAAACTCCATTGCATTACTTAATTTAAAGATTAAAGCCATAATAAAAAAGATTATTCGTAAAGCTGTGGATATTGCGTATTGGACACTGTGTATTGGGTCGTGAGGATTTTTCAAGAAGAATATGAATACAAGAAGGCATTAGGTCAAAGTTTACTCTACAGAGGCCCAAATTGTCGGGGCTATATAGAGGTCATCAGGAATTATTCCTTAGGATCATGAGTGATTATTAAAGATGGCTCCAGAGTCGCCGGTAAATTTTATTAGGGATAAGAAAAAAATCCTGCATATCCTGTCAGAAAAGCAATCCAGTCTATCCCGTTATCCTGTCAGAAAAGCAATCCAGTATATCCCGTTATCCTGTCAGAAGAGCAATCCAGTATATCCCGTTATCCTGTCAGAAAAGTAATCAAGTATATCCTGTTATCCTGTCAGAAGAGCAATCAAGTATATCCTGTTATCCTGTCAGAAAAGTAATCAAGTATATCCTGTTATCGCGGCAAATAAAAGCAATCCATGTTATCCTGCCTAAGGTTTTATCTCATCATCGCGTCAAAGTTCAAAAAATGCTTTTGCCAATTCCCTTATTTCATCGATATCTTTAGTACGATTGAGTTCAAAACGCATTTGTGCGGCGCCTTCCATCCCTCGGATATAAGCAGCGGCATGAGTTTTAAAGAGATTCCCGGCATACATGAGGGAATAATTTTCGTCTTGCAGGTCTAAATGTGTAAAAAACACCTCAGCCAATTCTGCTTTACTTGGTGTGGGGTTCAATTTTTTTTCATTTAAATAGTCAATAATATCCCGAAACAGCCATGGTTTCCCCATGCTGCCACGACCTATCATAATGCCGTCGCACTGTGTCTCTTCGAGCATGCGCTTTGCATCTTGGGGTGTTTTAATATCGCCATTACCAATGAGAGGAATAGAAATTTCCTTTTTGACATCTGCAATAATTTTCCAATTGGCTTCACCGGTATATTTCTGTTTTGTGGTGCGAGGATGAACAGTCAGTAAGGATATGCCCTGAGCTTCGAGTCGTTTTGCCGCTTCAACAGCTACAATATGACCATTATCCCAGCCTGAACGAATTTTTGCGGTTACTGGCACATTGACTGAACGAACTACCCATTTAGCTATTTTTTCTAATTGATCAAGGTCTTTTAAAATAGCTGACCCAGCACCACGTTTGACAACTTTAGGGACAGGACAACCAAAATTAAGGTCAATAATATCAGCTTTTAAATTTTCTTCTATGAATTGCGCTGACCTTGCAAGTACTTCGGGATCGTGACCAAAAATCTGGATAGCAATGGGACGCTCAACTTCACCGAATTTCATGTAGTTGATGGTTTTGTCATTTCCACGGATAATACCTTCTGAAGAGACAAATTCCGTGTAAACAAGGCCTGCGCCAAATGATTTGCATATAGTGCGAAAAGGTCTGTCTGTAACACCTGCCATCGGTGCCAAAAAAACAGGGTGTTTAATTTCTAAGTCGTCGATTTTAAGTGATTTTAACATGAATCGAATATAATCAGGAAATGCTGGCAATCAAAATAAAAGTGAACTACAGCCGTGGGTTTAAAGCCAAGGCTATTAATTATCTGACATCATTTATTTAGAGTTCAATATCACTCTAATGCAGCTTCCTTCGCCTTCTTTAGAATGGAGTACAAATATTTTACCATTATGATAATCTTCAATGATCCTTTTTGTCAGAGATAGACCCATGCCCCACCCACGTTTTTTTGTGCTGAAACCGGGTTTAAAAATGCTTTTCCACTGACTATCCGGAATACCCTTTCCACTATCTTCAACATCGATGATCAGTTTCTTGTTATTATTAGTAAAACTGACTTTTATACTTCCCTGTTTACACTCAAGGGCATCCACACCATTCTTGATAAGATTTTCAAGAGCCCATTCAAGAAGTTCAGGATTTGCTTTGATATTACCTTTGGCATTCATGTCGAATTTGAGCATGACTGCATCATTTTTTTGCGGAATTCGGCGTTCGATATAATTTTTAACACTATCAAAAAGATCGGAAGCAGGCATTGAAGAGAGCTTGACTTTTGCACCAATTTGAGAAAAACGATTAGACACTTTCTCCAGTCGCTGAATATCTACATCGATTTCGTGAACAATTTCATTATCATTCCCGAGTTTGAGCCTTAGCATTTCCAGCCAGCCCATGAGTGAAGAAATTGGAGTCCCGAGCTGATGTGCAGTTTCTTTAGCTAGCCCTACCCAAATAAACTTTTTTTCAGAACTTCGGATATACTGGAAACCCAAAAAACCGGCAAGAATGATGACAAAAGCTCCGAGTATTTCTATAAAGGGTAAATAGGTCAATCGACGGATGGTAATGCTATCACCATAATGAATAATGCCAATAAGCTGATCTTCAACCATAAGAGGAACGGGTTTGTTTTGTGCATCCATATTTGCTGCAAGTTTTTGTAATTTAACAACTTGCTGAGAATCAATTTTAGAAGAATCGCTAACTCCGGGGATATTTTTCCAGGCATTTATTTCGTTTGTTTCAGGTACTGTAATGATGATGGGAAAAGAAATTCTTGGTATGATCTGCTCAAAGAAAAAACCATAATCAGTAAATTCGCTATCCCCTGCAAGCCGTGCATAGAGCTCGGTATAGAAAATAAGAGATTGCTCGGACTCATCACGAAGGTTAGAAACAATGGAATTGGAATAAAATAGTACTCCGCCTGCAAAAATTAAAGAGATGGCGATTAGTATAAATTTGATACGAGATGTATTGAACATATAAATTCCTTATTTTGTGAAAAATAAGCTAAAAATCACTAACTTGCAAATGAACAGCATTAAAAAATAGGAGTTAAGGATATAATATAAATGTTAGCTAAGTCTAATTCTTATTCAGAGTTCTTGTAATTGGAAGTGTTAATTAATAGATTTATTTATGAATGGAGATATTCTATGTTTAGAAAAATGATAATTGCAATTGCTGTTTCTTGTTTTTTTTTATTTGCTCAAGAAGTCTATTTATGGGAAATTGAATTGGAAGTACCCGAAGAAACTCCGGCTGATGCCAGGATATTTATTGTCGGGAATTTCAACAATTGGTCTCCCGCCGACCCTGATCGGGAATTATCTAAGATAGCTCAGAATCTTTATAAGATCGATATTTTAACAAAGTTTGAAAAGGTGGAGTTTAAATTTACCCTTGGTTCCTGGGCAGGTGTGGAGGTCGATGAAAACAATAATAATATTCCAAACAGACGAGAAAAGCTCAGAGAAAAGAATAAAAAAAGTTATAAGATTCGCAAATGGAATGAAGCACAGGATGCAAATAGTATTGTTGGCAATGTATCTGTCATTAATGATTTTAACATGCCACAATTAGGCAGAAAACGCAGGATCTGGATATATTTGCCTCCATCTTATGAAAAAAGCAGGCGTAGATATCCTGTTATGTACATGCATGATGGACAAAATCTCTTTTCTGACTCCACTTCATTTTCCGGAGAATGGGGAGTGGATGAACATTTGGAACAAATGATAGCTGAGAAGAAAATAAAAGAGATCATGATCGTCGGAATTGAAAACTCAGAATATCGTTTGAGTGAATATTCTCCTTTTGATTTTGAATATAAAGGACTTCACGAAGCAGAGGCGGATAAATATGCTCAATTTATTGTCGAAACATTGAAACCATTTATTGACAAAGAATACCGAACAAAATCGGGTCGCAAACATACAGGAATCGCCGGATCATCCATGGGAGGATTGGTCTCAACTTATATTGCCTTAGAATATCAGGAGGTTTTTTCGAAAGTTGGAGCCATGTCATCCTCATTCAGACTTTGTTTGGAAGATATTCTTCACTATTTAGATCTACAGTCTAAAAGATATTCTATGCAGTTCTGGATTGATATAGGATCATTAGAAGGCAACGAGCTGGAATTTGGTATAAGTCAAAAGCCCGTTGTTGATGCCTTAAAAAAATTGGGTTGGGAATCGGAAAAAGAGCTAAAATATACGGTTTACGAAGCTGCCGAGCATCACGAAGCCTATTGGCGGGCCAGGTTTGCTGATGTCTTGGAATATTTATGGGGGAAGTGATTGGGGACAGAGAGTATGGTCAATGGGGAGCCGAGGTGAAGTGATCGTTAATAACAAATCACTTATAAGGAAGAAATTGGAAGAAGAAGTTAAGAAGCTAAGAAGTTAAGAAGTTAAGAAGTTTAGTCAGTATTTTATGGAAGCTAAAATTTTACTATAAAGCGATAAACTATAAACTCTCTGGTTTTTAGACTCACTGGCTGAATGGCGATCAAGCACTGTCGAAATGTAATATTATATTAGACGAAGGCTCCCTGCGACGCTTCGCCGCCTGACTAGTGCACCGGAGTTTAAGCAAAGGATGAAAGTAGCCCGGTTACCCTCGCCGAACTTTAGCGTAGTTTGTCATCGTGTCTCTATTCTATACTGATACCGTCAAGCATCTTACACTTTAGTAAAGTTGTATGCTTACAATTTTCTGATCACTGATCATTTTGTGACCTCCATCACATAATCTCAATTTAAAACAGTAAATAAACCTTAATTTTTGCCTTTTGACTTTTCTTATTGTAATTTTGACTATGAGCTTTAAAGATCTTAATACTTCCGTCATTAATCTCCCACTCATCGGTGAGAAACGACAACGCGCACTTTCAACTGTGGGTGTAAAGACACTTGAGGATCTTTTGTATTATGTTCCCAGGACGTATCTTGATAGAACAAATATCAGACTTATAGGACAAGCTGTTGTGGGTGAAGAATGTACTGTAGTAGGTGAGGTAAGACATATTAAAGTCATCCCAACTCGAAATCGTAGAAAAATACTTAAAATTGAGATCGCGGATTCCACTGGTTTTATGACTCTCAACTGGTTTCGCGGAATTGAATGGGTTGCCAAGGCTTTTAAAGAGGGTGACCTTGTTTCGGTTTTTGGGAAAGTTGAGTTTTTTCGTGGGAATACTATGACTCATCCCGATTTTGATTTCATTGATGGTAAAGGGGACATGTTCAATACCGGTGCAGTGGTTCCTGTTTATCCTTTAACTTTGGAATTGAGGAAATCCGGACTTTCTTCCCGTGCCTTCAGGAAATTATTTGTTCGTCTGCTTGATGAGTTAAGTCCTGAAATTCATGACCCTATTCCCGGAAAAATTCTTGAAGAAAAAAAACTCATGCCATTCTTGGAAGCTATAAAAGAATTACATTTCCCCTCGGATAATGATTTTTTAGAAAAAGCCAAACATCGTTTTAAATATCAGGAAGCACTTATGTTTCAGTCTATTGTGGAATTGCGAAGACGGAAATTTAAAGCTCATAAAAATGGTGCTAAATGTGAGAAAGCCGGTCAACTTTTAAGTGATATGTATAATAATCTTCCCTTTGATCCAACTAATGCTCAAAAACGAGTTGTGAAGGAAATTTATGAGGACTTGAAGGCTGAGCATCCCATGAATCGACTTCTTCAGGGTGATGTGGGGTGCGGAAAAACATTAGTCGCCGCCATGACTGCAGCTATTGTGACAGCAAACGGATTCCAGACAGCTATAATGGCGCCCACCGAAATTTTAGCAAATCAACATTACGAAAGTTTTACAAAAGAATTCGATAGATTGGGTGTAAAATCTTGTCTGCTAACCGGTAAAACCCCGAGAAAACAGCGCGAATTACTCCTTCTAGAGATCAATGCAGGGCGGATCCCTATTGTGATCGGGACTCACGCTCTAATACAAAAGGATGTACATTTTAAAAAACTTGGATTGGTCATTATTGACGAACAACATCGCTTTGGTGTTGATCAGCGAGGAGCTCTTATCAAGAAAGGTCCGCCGCCGCATACTCTTGCAATGACAGCGACACCTATTCCAAGAACCCTAAGCATGACACTTTACGGCGATATGGATATTTCGATTATTGATGAAATGCCAAAGGGCAGAATCCCTGTCCGGACCAAAGTGGTAGCTCCGTCACGACTGCCAAATATTTACGAGTTCTTTGATAAAGAAGCAGATGCAGGTCATCAGATATATGTTGTTTATCCCTTAATTGCTGAATCCGAAAAAATGGACCTGAAAGCCGTTGAAAATGGTTATGAGGAATTGAAAGAGCAATTACCACATTTGACCATTGCTATGTTGCATGGCAGAACTAAAAAGGATGAAAAAAATCAGATCATGTCAGCTTTTGTGAGAAATGAGATAGATATTATGGTGTCAACAACTGTGATCGAAGTTGGGGTGGACAATCCCAATGCCACTGTGATGCTCATTGAAAATGCCGAGCGCTTTGGTTTGAGCCAGCTACATCAGTTACGCGGACGAGTAGGGCGTGGGACCCAGAAATCCTGGTGTATTTTAGTTCAACGCAATGATTCTCCAGAATCCACTGAGAGACTGAAGGTCATGGAAAAGACCAATGATGGCTTCATTATTTCTGAAGAAGACATGAAGCAACGAGGTCATGGCGATATCTTTGGCTCACGTCAACACGGTTTGCCGGAATTACAATTTATCAATATGTTCACCGATCATAAATATATGCAAGCTGCCAGAGCATCCGCCATTTCTATTTTCAATGAAGATGAACATTTGCTTTTACCCCTTAATGCTGCTTTCCGCGAGCATTTTAAGAAGCATTATGCCAAGAAATTAGAGTATTCCGGGATAGGATAAACACAAGTAAAAAGTAAGAAGGCAAAAGTCGAAGACTCGCCCTAGCCTTGACGGAGGTGAGTAAAAAGGCAAGAGTAAGTTAAAGCCGGAGGCCTAAGGTTCTAAGCATTAAGGGTGTATCTGTTTAAGATCCAGAGTGTTATCTACAAGACTAATAGAGGAGTAGAGGTTTTTTTAAGCGACATCAAATAGTTTGAGCCAAACTCAGAAAAATAGTTTGAGCCAAACTCAGAAAAATAGTTTGAGCCAAACTCAGAAAAATAGTTTGAGCCAAACTCAGAAAAATAGTTTGAGCCAAACTCCCATAAAAAGTTTGAGCCAAACTCCCATAAAAAGTTTGAGCCAAAGTCATTACTTTGACTCAATCTTATCTATCTAATCCTGCAAAATATTTTAAATAGTTAGTTTATGCTTCAATATTAATTGCCAGAATTCCCTGTTTGAAAAAGAATTATACCAACTTTTAACAAATTCTGTATACTTGGTAGGTAATAATTTTTCATTGGGTTTAATCAAAGGTATTTTAGATGTAAAGTTATTATCCGTCCATCGTCTATAATCGGAATAATCCCAGTCTTCCGGATTATTGATTAGTTCTTTTCGCACAGGGTTTAAGTGTATGTATTTTGATAATTGAAGTAAATAAATATCATTATCAACTTTGATATGCTGTAGTGGAGATCTAAAGATCGGACCTTTGCGTTCATGTTTCTTGTTGTAATAATGAGCATAGCTAATACCTAGATAATTGAACAAATTAGATATTTTGCGATCGCTTTCTTGTTGAATTAAGAAATGATAATGATCGGGCATTAGACAATAAGCATAAAGACTGGCTGGTACCTTCTTTAATTTATCTTCGAATAATTGCAAAAAATAATCATAATCTTCATCATCGTAGAATAGCTGATAATCATCGATAGCATGATTGTATATGTGGAAGATAGCTCCGGGTTGAAATTCTTTTTCTGAACATCGCATGATTTGTCCCTCCTCATGTTTTTTTATTTTCTCTGTAATATAATATCATTTTTATTAAAAAACTTGCCAGGTGGCTGTATCTGTGACTTATGTCACATTTTTTGGTGATATTTGTTGGTTTGGCTCAAAGTAAGATAAAAAGTTTGAGCCAAACTCAGATAAAAAGTTTGAGCCAAACTCGGATAAAAAGTTTGAGCCAAACTCAGCGTTTACCCTTTCGTGATTAGAATGGAACTATTTCCTTACTACAGGCATAGATTCTATTGTATTAAAGTAGCTTTTTGTTGTTAAACATTACATTTTCTGTTAGATTATTGTCTGAAATATTAATTGGAGGAAAAGATGAACGATAAGATGAAAAACACACAATTATTTATGGGTTTGGTTTACTCTCTAACACAATCTGCCTTTATATCATTAGGTAAATTGCCCGACCCTGTGAGTGGCATTATGGAAAGAAATTTACCTCAGGCTGCACAGACCATCGATATGCTGGTTGCTTTAGAAGATAAGACTAAAGGGAATTTAGAGGAAGAAGAAGCAAAATTTCTGACTCATACTATCTCCGATCTTCGTTTGAATTATGTCGATGAAGTTAATAAACCTGACAAAAAAGAAGAAAAAGACGAAGAAAAAAGCGAAAAGAAAGAAAAAAAGAAAGCTAAAAAAGACCTTAAAAAAGAAGACAAAACAGAAGAAAAAGAAGACAAGAAAGAAGCTACCGAAGATAAGTAGGGTGTAGCCAAATAAATTAAAAAGGATTATAATGTTAATTGACAAGATTAAACAAGCGAATAAGATGAAGTTGGGATTCGGACTTGGAACTCTGCTTATATCTTTTTTCGTTTATCTATCAACCATGGCACCGACAGTATCATTTTGGGACTGTGGTGAATTTATTGCTTGTTCAGCGAATCTGGCTGTTCCACATCCCCCCGGCGCTCCTTTATTTTTACTTTTCGGGCGCATTTTTGCTATGATTCCTTTTTCTGCAGATATAGGATTCAGAACCAATTTAATGTCTGTGGTCACTTCTGCTGTCTCGATCATTTTTCTGTATTACAGTATTGTTCTTTTAATCGAACGTTTTCGTGGAGAAGCTACTGAAACTAAAGATCAATTTATCGTATATTTTTCAGCCTTTATTGGTGCTATGGCTTTTGCTTTTACCGACTCTCATTGGTTCAATGCCGTTGAGACCGAAGTTTATGCTTTGAGTACCTTGCTAACAGCTTTGACCGTTTGGTTAGTTCTAAAATGGGATACCGAAGATACTCATGGTCGTCACGGTGAAAAATATTTACTTTTCTTGTTCTATGCTTTGGGTATTGCGGTAGGAGTTCACCTTTTGAATATTCTTGCTATACCTTTTATTGTATTGATCATTTATTTTCGTTATTCAAAATTTGAGATTAAAAGTTTTTTGGGCGTAACAGCACTGGCTTTGGGTTTATATCTTATTATTCATAAGGGTATTATTGATGGCACTCCCGAAATTGCCCGCATGATTAACATTAACCCCGCTGCTGTATCATTTCCGCTTGCTTTGCTTGTTCTTGCTGCAATATTTATTTCGCTTTTCTTTATATTTGGAAAGGTTTTCAAGTCAAGACCATCTGCTGCAAAATGGAGTCGTCTCATTGTTGTTGGCCTTGTGCTTATCACTGTGGGCTACTCAAGCTATGAAATGATCTTTATTCGCTCTCTTAAAAATCCCGGTATCGATGAAAATGATCCCGAGACAGTTTCAGCAGCCGTTTCGTATTTGCATCGTGAGCAGTATGGACAACATTCCTGGTCTCGCGAATATGCTATGTCGCAAAGTAAGAGCGGCGTACAATATAAAAACTCCTTTGATTTTTTCTGGCGCTATCAGTTTAAACGTATGTATATCCGTTATTTTAACTGGCAATATATGGGGCGCGCCGAAGGAGGTGGTGTCGGCTGGCATGGTGCCGAAGTAGATATCCGACAACTCTGGGCTCTTCCCTTTATTCTTGGAATGCTGGGGGCTTTCTTCCACTTTTCCAAGGATCCAAAACGAGCCTTCCCGGTACTTGTGCTCTTTGTAATGACCGGGTTGGCCATAGCAATTTATGTGAACAACCCGGATCCTCAACCTCGTGAGAGGGATTATTCCTATGTAGGCTCCTTTTTTACCTTTGCCATTTGGATTGGCTTAGGTGCTTTGGCTCTATTGGATGGCGCAAATAAAATTCTAAAGAAAAAGAATTTAAACAGGATCGCTTTGGGGGCAATCTCTATATTGCTTGTTATAGCTATACCGGGAAATTTATTGCTCGCCAATTATGAGTCCCACGATAGGACAGGGAATTATGTTGCCTCCGATTATGCACATAATTTACTGAATTCATGTGAACCTAATTCTATTTTGTTTACCAATGGCGATAACGATACTTTCCCCTTGTGGTATTTGCAAGAAGTTGAAAAGTTCAGGACAGATGTAAAAGTTGTGAACCTTTCTCTCTTGAATACACCTTGGTATATCAAACAGCTCAAGAACGCCGAACCTAAACTGCCTCTTCGCTGGACAGATGCTCAGATCGAAACAATACGACCGGTGCAATGGAAAACTCAGGAAGTCAATGTTGCAGGTTTAACACTTAATGTAAAACCTACTTATGGTGGTCAGTATCTGCGGGTTCAGGATCTGATGATCTTTGAATTGATCCGTATTTCTGAGTGGAATATTCCTATCTATTTTGCTGTGACCGTTTCACCATCTGCGCGTATAGGACTTGAGGATTATCTGTCAATGGAAGGTCAGGTCATGAGATTATATGACCACAAGGTTCCCAAGATCGATGAAGAAAAGATTTATGAGAACTTTACCGATAATTATAAATTCAGAAATCTAAATAATCCGGATGTCTATTTTGCACCAAATACTCAGCGTTTAATGCAGAATTATCGCACCGCCGTTCTTCAGGCTGCAATGATATTGCTAGAAGATGGCAAAGACGAGAAAGCAAAGGAACTTCTTAATACCATAGAAGAGAAAATCCCGGAACATATTATCCCTCAATTTCATCCGCAAATAAGTTTGCAGACAGGTCGTATTCGTTGCCAGATGGGTGATACTGCAAATTACCAGCAGCGTATTGATGAGGTTCTTTTAAGAGATGATCTTGATGCTCAAACCCTGATGACCATCGCCCAGGAATTGGTTTATACTGTTAAAGATTACAATAAGGCTGAAAGCGTTTTGTTACCTTTGTATAGACAAAATCCCTATGATAATTGGATTTCCGGAACTTTAGTAAGACTTTACAAAGAAAAGGGTGAATATATCAAGGCCTTGAATATTCTTGACGCCTGGTTGAAGATATCACCCAACGATCATCAAGCAAAATCTTTGAAAATGCAGATTGAAAGATTAGCTGAAAATAAATGATCTATAAAACCGCAGATAAACCCGAGATAAGGGTAAAAGAAAAAGTGGCTGTTGTGCTCTTAAGTTACAACAGCCGCGCTTATATTGAACAATTTATCCCCTATGTTTTAAAATCGACGTATAAGGATTTTAAACTCATTTTAGTGGATAATGCTTCTACAGATGATACTCTGGGTTTTATGCAAAGGAACTATCCGCAGATCGATATTTTGAATATTGAAGTGAATAAGGGATTTACAAATGGTTTTGTTGAATCCCTGCCTTGCATAAAAGCAGAATATTATGCCCTGGTGACTTCCGATGTGGAGGTTGCGCCGGATTGGCTAGAACCCATGGTTGAGGCAATGGATGCGGACAGGAATCTCGCTGCCTGCCAACCTAAGATCAAGGCTTTTAAGGATAGAGATTCTTTTGAATATGCCGGTGCCACCGGTGGATTTATGGATAAATGGGGCTATATGTTCTGTCGCGGCAGGATCTTTGATTCTGTAGAAAAGGACAAAGGACAGTACGATGAGCCCATGGATATTTTTTGGGCCAGCGGTGCTGTTTTTCTGCTTCGTGCAGATGTTTATCACGAAGTCGGTGGCTTTGATAATGACTATTTTGCTCATATGGAGGAAATAGATCTCTGCTGGAAAATTCATCGTGCAGCTTACAATATTAAAGTTATTCCTGCTTCGGAAGTTTTTCATGTGGGTGGCTCAGTCATCCTCTATGGATCCAGTGAAAAGACTTACAGAAATTATCGCAATAATCTTATTTTACTGACTAAGCATTTACCGACCTTCCGACTGATCTGGATGCTGCCTTGGCGTCTCATTCTTGACTTTGTTTCCGCTATGCAAGCTTTGCTGGGCGGTAGAAAAAAAGAATGCGCGGCTATCTTTAAAGCGCATCGTGATTATTTTGCTTCTTGGGGAAAATGGTTGGGCAAACGAAGCGAAGTTCTGCAGAGAGTACCCTATAGAAAAATTAAAGGTATTTATAATCGTAGCATTATCTGGCAGTATTTCTTGAGAGGGAAAAAAACATTTTCAAACTTACCGGGTAAGCTGAGTAAAGGAGAATAATATGAAGGTGGTCATTTTTGCCGGCGGCAAAGGCTCGAGAATTTCCGAGGAATCCATATTAAGGCCTAAACCCATGATAGAGATAGGTGGAAAACCCATTCTCTGGCATATTATGAAACATTATGCATCTTATGGCCATCACGAATTCGTGGTTTGTTTGGGTTATAAAGGCGAAATGATCAAGGAATATTTTCTCAATTATTTTGCACTTCATTCGGATATGACCATTGATCTGAAAGATAATAAGGTAAAAGTCAGCGATACATCTTGCGAAGATTTCAAAATTTCTTTGATAGATACGGGACTGGATACCATGACGGCCGGTAGATTGAAACGCGTGGAAAAATATTTGAATGGCGAACAATTTATGCTGACTTACGGGGACGGTGTATCGGATGTGAATATCGATGAACTTCTTAAATTTCACGAAAACAAGAAGGCCATGGTGACCATGACAGGTATTCAACCGCAGAGTCGTTTTGGCATTTTAGATATTGATGAAAACGATATGGTAAAAACTTTTGAAGAAAAACCCAAGAATGAGAATGTCTGGATCAATGGCGGTTTTTTCGTGCTTGAACCTGAGGTATTTAATTATTTACATGATGATGCCGATGATGTGATGTGGGAACGCCAGCCACTGGAAAATATTTGCTCCGAAAAAAAATTGGCTGTCTATAAACATCACGGATTTTGGAAATGCATGGATACGCTTCGCGATAAAGTTGAGCTGAACGATCTCTGGGAAAATAAGCCCAAATGGAAAAGCTGGAAATGATAAGCGAACTTAAAAAATATTATAAAGGCAAGAAAGTCTATCTCACCGGGCATACAGGATTTAAAGGATCCTGGATGTTAGTGGTCTTGGACTATTTAGGTGCCAATGTAAAGGGCTATGCCCTAAAAGCTCCGCGCAGAAACGATCTTTTTTATGCCATAGATGGTGAAGTGCTCTGCGACTCGCAGATAGATGATATTCGTGATCGTAAAACATTGAGCGACTCTATCAAGGATTTCCAGCCGGATATAATTTTTCATTTTGCTGCTCAGGCTCTGGTAAGAGAATCCTACAGTATCCCGGTAGAAACCTTTGATATCAATGTCATGGGCTCCGTTCACGTGTTAGACGCCATGCTTCAGCTCGAAAAACCCTGTTCCGCTGTGATGATCACCACGGATAAAGTTTATGAAAATATGGAATGGGACTTTCATTACAAAGAAAATGACAGACTGGGCGGCTTTGATCCTTACAGTTCATCAAAAGCAGGTTGCGAAATCGCTATTTCTTCTTATCAGAAAGCCTTTTTCAATTTAGAAAATTATTCAGAGCATCAAAAAGCTCTCTCATCTGCCCGTGGCGGAAATGTTATTGGAGGCGGAGACTGGTCGGACGACAGAATCATTCCTGATCTGGTGAGAGCACTGAGCAGTGATAAGCCGCTGGATGTTAGAAATCCTAAATCCATTCGTCCCTGGCAACATGTGCTTGAATTGCTCTACGGCTATTTGCTTCTTGCTATGAGATTGCAGCAAGATGCCAAAAAATATCAAGGTGCCTATAATTTCGGACCTGAAAAAGGCGACGAAATGACCGTGGAAGAACTGGTGAGAACAGCGATCAAAGTCTGGGGAAGCGGTCACTTCGACCACAAGCCCGATCTCAGCAATCTCCACGAAGCCGGCATTTTAAGATTGGATATTGATAAAGCAAAATCACTCTTAAAATGGATCCCCAAATGGACATCCGCAGAAACTGTAGAAAAAACCATGAGCTGGTATAAAGACTTTTGCGATGGCGAATCGGCCTTGGAATTATGTAGAAAACAGATACGTGAATATTTTGAATAGTAGATTTTTAAAATATATTTTGTTCAACCCCTCGAAATACGAGGGGTTGTTTTTTTGTATGGGTTTAATTCCCGGCACTTTGTGCCGGGTTATTGAGAGTTTTACTCCTCGAAATACTCGGAGTAAATTTTAACTGATTATGTTCTCGAACCTCACTTTTTTGTGGGGTTCAACACTTGGTATTCCTACAAAAAAGTGGACATTCAGTTAAGTCCCTAAGCAACATATTCAGCATAACGTTTTTGATGGTAATTGTTTAAAAACTGCTCCGGGGATATATTTCCCAAGCTTGAGTGCAATCTTTTTTTATTATAAAAGGTTTCTATGTAATCAAAGATAGCTGTCTTAGCCTCGCGATGAGATGCAAACTTATGTTGATAAATACATTCGCTTTTTAATGTTTTAAAAAAACTTTCAGCCACAGCATTGTCATAGCAATTCCCCTTACCACTCATACTTTGAGTGTACTTGTAATGTCCAAGTAGTTCACGAAATTCTTCACAGGCATATTGGACTCCACGATCTGAATGGAAGATCAGAGATTCAGTGGGTTGTTGCCTTTTGTATGCCTGTTTCAACGCTGCTACTGTGGTGCCTGTGGTATTTAAACTATGACTCATAGACCATCCTGCAACCTGTCGATCATAAAGATCTATCACGACCGTTAGATACATCCAATGTTCACCCGTACGGATATATGTAATATCCGAGACCCATACGCTTTGAGGATGTTCAACAGTGAAGTTTTGTTGTAATAAATTTGCAGCAGCAGTATGGCGATGATCTGACTGGGTTGTAACTTTAAATCGTTTATAACGTGTTGCTACAATGCCCTCTTGACGCATCAATCGCGCTATTCTTGCTTCACTGCATGAGAGACCTCTATTTTGAATCTCTATTGTCATGCGGGGGCTCCCATAGTTTGCTGTCTTAGTATCTGAGTGTATCTCTTTGATCATCTCAATTAATCTGCGATTCTCTTTTGCTCGTTTACTCTCAGGTGTTTTTAACCACCGGTAATATCCGCTTCGACTAACTATTAAAACCTTACACATTTTCTCTACACGATATATGAAGCGATGCGCTTGGATAAACGCATATTTCATCGTGTTACTTTGGAGAAAATGCCTAAGGCCTTTTTTAAGATGTCGCGTTCCTCCTGGGTCTCGATTAGCTGCTTTTGCAACAGATCTATC